>Ga0310696_10000529_pt1 | contig 59869 bp, 54 predicted proteins | sample AusTroGonzalo_MG_4_FD_203885 | JGI IMG/M metagenome (GOLD analysis project Ga0310696, IMG submission 203885) | Bovine rumen microbial communities from tropical cattle in Woodstock, Queensland, Australia - Gonzalo_02 (v2) (version 2) | ecosystem: Host-associated > Mammals > Digestive system >...
TCTTCACCGGGCTCTGTGTCGCTGTCTTCATCATCTTCTACAGGTTCATCATCATCTACAACATCTTCATCATCCATAATATCCTCATCGCCGTCCGGCACAACCGCCGCCACATCATCGTCAACAGGCGTTTTTGAACCGCCGCTGCACGAGATAAAAAGGAAAATCAGCAGAAAGGAAAAAAGAGTTTTCATAACGTGACCTCACGAAAATTAAACAAAAGCGGTGATATTATAGTGATGTTGTAATTAAAAGAAAGAGGAATTTTAAGTATTTTGGCTTATTTAAGCACTTTAAGGTCAAGTCCGCCGGGATACATGTAACTTACATCCATTCCCCAGCCGTAGACGAGTATTCCGCATGAGCCGTTGCAGCTCAGGTGGTGGCGCATGAACCACGAATCAAGCTCGAAAATGTAGTAGACTTTGTCGCTGCCGTAGACCGCGCCCTGCATCTCACCGTCCATTGCTGGTACCGGGGTTTCGCCGTCAAGCAGTATCTCAACTCCCGGATCAGTGATGACTTCGACGAAATTTGCGTTTCCGCCGTCGGTTTCGGTGTCTTCGACAGAGTATGCGAAGAAATAGTATTCGTTTCTGAACTGTTCTACAGGCGGGATTATGGTCATTGCGGGATCGCCGAAGCAGTATGAATGCGAAGAACCGGGAGAATCGTCGCGGCAGTCGCTGCTGATATCCTCGGAACCGCTTAAATACTGCGTGACCTGCACAGGTTTGTCCGCTTCGACAAATGATGTTCCGGAAGTGAACCAGCTTCCGCCGTCATCAATGTAGTTGAGCTCGTATTCAAAGAACTGACCTGCGTTGAGTGTAACAGTTTTTTCAGTGCCGCTTGTATATTCCTCGTCCTTTATTTTGATTGAAACATTCGTTTCGTCTACAGCCGCAACGACACGGACAAAATCGCGGGCATAACTTCTCGGTTTCGTTTTGACGACGGCATAGCGCGTTCCCCAGCGGTCAACCGGAAGGAGCTGGTGTTCAAGATGATCGCAGTAGCCTCTGTCTTTTGGTATGTCAGCGCATCCATGACCAGCAAAAACTGCAACAGGAGCGCACTTCGAATACGGGTTTTTGCACGCGATCTTAGTTCCGGTAAAGTCGGCGCCGTTCGTGGTCGTAACGATGTTGAGGACCTCGCCCTGCGTGATCTCGACCGTCATCGGAACACCTTTTGCCGTTCCAGGGATCTTTCCGGCAGGCGCGATGTCGGCAGTCGGCGTGATTTCAAGTTCGACCGGCATATCGTAAGCGCCGATGATAGTGAAATAGCCGGGGCCGTCGCCGTCGACTCCCGTTTCGTCGGGATAGCTTGCGATAATGTAGTCAGAACCGAGCTTTGTCGAAGGAAGGACAAGCGAAGCATCGTTAGAATGAAGGTTATAAAACGGGTTGAACTGATAAACAATTATCGGAAGATCCGATTTTATGTGGTAACTGAGAAAACTTGCGGCAGTGCCGATAAGCATCCTGTCCTCTTTTTTCGGTGTTACGACTATCGTTTCCTGCGGATTTACTGTGATTACAAAAGAGGAATCGTGGTCTTTGCACTCCATGTCGTCGTATTCCATGCCCAGAAACGATTTTGTGACTTTGTAACAGTATTCAAAATTCTCGATTTGTGTCTCCGTTCCGTCTTCCAGAGTCTTGAAAAACTCGATTGTAGCGGTTTTGTCAGGATTTGAATTGGCCAGAGCGACTGAAAAAGACTCCTTGCTCGTGATTTTTTCGTTTTTCCTGCCGTTGTAGAGTTTTGCAGTGTAAAAATCGCAGCCGAGATAGCTTACTCCGGCCGAAGAGCAGGCGTCAGCTTCACATTTTCCGTAAACGCATGTTTTGCTCTCACCGCACTTTTCTACCGGTGTAGGATCGACACCAGAACCGTCCTCCTTGCACTGGAAAACGCTGTTAGGATCGCTTGCGTCGCACATTTTCATTCCGGGATTGCAGTTTGTTGCGACCGGCGTCGTATCAGTATCCGGCTGCTCCTGACTGCTGCTGTTGTTGTCATCATCGGGCACGCTGCTCTCGTTGTCATTGCCCGGATTGATTTCCGAATCGTTTGTTTCTTGATTTCCGTTGTCAGAAATTTCGCCGTTCTCGCTGTCGGGAAGCGAAATCTCTTCTTCATCTTCGTCGGATGCCGCGCATCCTGCAAATGCGAACACTAGAGCCAAAATAAACAGGAAAACGCCCGCTTTTTTCATAATTCACCTCTCTCTAACTGCTTAAAAGCACTGTTTTTTCAATAGTTACCAACAAAATAACGCAGTATTTTAAAGATTTCCGCATTAAAAACAACTTTTGGTGGCCTTGCTACCGAGGAGTTGATGCAAATTACGATAATAAAATTTCACCTAAAACTTGTTTTCCGTTTGTTTATGTGCTACAAGAAAACGCTTTAATCGTGATTAACGGAGTAAAATATGGCAAAAACGGCAATAAATCGTAAAAAAGCGGCTAAGGAATTTACTGAAAGATGGCAAGGCAAAGGCTACGAAAAGGGTGAAAGCCAACTTTTTTGGATTGATTTACTGGAGCATGTTTACAACGTCGAAAACATTAGTGATTTCATAATTTTTGAAGACAAAGTCCATATTGATCATACGAGTTTTATTGATGCCTATATTCCTTCGACTCACGTTATGATCGAGCAGAAAAGTCTCGACAAGGATTTGCGCAAGCCTATAAAACAAAGCGATGGCACTCTTCTTACGCCGTTCCAGCAGGCGAAAAGATATGTGACGAAACTTCCGCTTTCGCAGCATCCACGCTGGATAATCACCTGCAATTTTCAGGAATTTCTGATTTACGACATGGAAAAGCCGCAAGGCAAGCCTGTTCAGGTTATGCTTAAGGATTTACCTGATAAATTCGAATGTTTGCAGTTTATGATCGATACAAAAAAAACTTCGGTTTCACCTGAAGAACAGGTTTCGTTAAAAGCAGGAGAACTTGTCGGAAAACTCTACGATGCGCTCATCAAGGAATATATAAATCCCGATGAAAACAGCTTTAGAAGCCTGAATATTCTGTGCGTCCGCATCGTTTTCTGCCTTTACGCCGAAGATGCAGGGCTTTTCGAAACCAGAACGAGTTTTGAGGATTATATAAAATCGTTCAATCTGCCTGACCTAAGACTTGGAATCATCAATCTTTTTAAGGCATTGAATACAAAACCGGAAGACCGTGACAAATATGATACTAAAATCAATTCATTCCCTTACGTAAACGGCGGTTTGTTTGCTGATGATACTATTGAAATTCCTAATTTTACTAAAGAAATTGTGGATATTTTAGTGAATTACTGCGCTCCTTTCGATTGGTCAAAAATTTCGCCCACGATTTTCGGAGCTGTTTTTGAATCGACTTTGAACCCCGAAACACGGCGCAAAGGCGGAATGCACTACACCTCGATTGCAAATATTCACAAAGTGATTGATCCTCTGTTTCTGAATGATTTGCGTGCAGAATTTAAAAAAATCGTAGAGACGTCCCATGGTACGTCTCAAAAGATAAAACTAGAGCAATTCCGCAATAAAATCGCGAATTTGAAATTTCTCGATCCGGCCTGCGGAAGTGGCAATTTCTTGACTGAGACCTATATTTCGCTGCGCCGGTTGGAAAATGAAATCCTTAAAAAGATTCACGGAACCCAGCAGCTTCTTGGCAGTGATTTTTCACCTATAAAAGTCAAAATTTCGCAGTTTTATGGCATTGAAATCAACGATTTTGCCGTAACTGTAGCCAAAACAGCTCTTTGGATCGCAGAATCGCAGATGATGAAAGAAACAGAGGAAATTGTTGATGAAGACCTCGATTTCTTGCCGCTTTCTACAAGCGCGACAATAGTTGAAGGAAACGCTCTCAGAATGGATTGGAGATATTTGTGCGAAGAAGAAAAAATTCCCACGATAAAGGCGAAAAAGACCAATCTTATTTATGAAGTGCATGAGCGCGAAGAAAAATACGAAACGATAAACCTTATCACGGATGAAATAAACGTTGGAAAGCCGCAACAGAAAAAGACTGAAAATCATTACGATTACATCATGGGAAACCCGCCGTTTGTAGGTTATTCCTATCAGTCGAAAGAACAGAAAAATGATATTTTTGCAACCTGCTGCAACAAAAACGGTGTTTTTTACAAGGGTGTCGGAAAAATCGACTATGTTGCCGGATGGTATTTTAAAACGGCTGGAATTATCCAGGGAACTGACACAAAAGCCGCTTTTGTATCTACAAATTCGATTACGCAGGGAGAACAGGTCGCTGCACTTTGGAAGCCGCTTTTCAGCGATTATAATATCAAAATTGACTTTGCATGGCAGACATTCAAATGGGCGAATGAGACTTCAGACAAAAAGAATATGGCGGCAGTTCACTGCGTTATTGTGGGGTTTTCCTGTCGGAACCATGTCTGCCTACCCGCAAAGAACCGTCATTCTGAGCATAGCGAAGAATCTCAGAGATGTTTCGCAGGCGCTCAACATGACGAAAAGCGGATTTTCAACGCTGACGGCTCTGTCATCGAGGCAAAGAATATAAACGGATATCTGCTTGATGCGCCGAATATCTGGGTCGAAAGCCGCGCAAAATCATTGTGTGATGTACCGCAGATGACTACGGGAAACCGTCCAGCCGACGGCGGCAATCTTATTATCGAGAATAACGATTACGAAAATTTCATCAAAAAGGAACCAAATGCAAAAAAATATATAAAAAAACTTTTAGGATCAGAAGAATTCATAAACAACAAAATCCGATGGTGTTTGTGGCTGGTTAATGCGACTCCTGCCGAAATAAAGAGAATGCCAGAAGTATACAAGCGTGTCCAGCAGTGCAAGGCTGCGCGGGAAGTTTCTCCAGATGCAGGAAGAAGAAAACTTGCCGAAACTCCGGCACTTTTTCGAGAGATAAACAATCCTGAAACTTTTCTTCTTGTTCCAAAAGTCAGTTCTGAAAGAAGGTTGTATATTCCTATAGGATTCTTCGACAGTGAAATCATTTCAACAGATTTAAATTTCATTGTTTCCGATGCTACGCTTTATCATTTTGGTGTGCTGACATCATCGGTTCACAATGCATGGATGCGTGCTGTCTGCGGAAGATTGAAAAGCGATTACCGGTATTCAAAGGATATTGTTTATAACAATTTTCCGTGGCCTGACCTCACCTCTCAATCCCCTCTCCATAATGGCGAGGGGAAGCGGAAAAATCGCTCTCTCAATGGAGATTGGTCGGGGTGGATTGAGCAGACAGCGCAGGCTATTCTTGATGCCCGCGCCAAATATCCGGATTCATCTCTTGCCGACCTTTACGATGAAACCACGATGCCGCCTGACCTCAGAAAAGCCCACAAAGAAAACGACTGCGCCGTGATGTCGGCTTATGGTTTTAAGCCGAAAATGAGTGAAGCAGAGATTGTTGCCGAACTTTTCAAGATGTATGAAAAGCTGACGAAAAAGAAGTAGCCGGCGGTAGTGGCAGTGCCGTCAGTATGGAAAAATCACTTGATTATTTGCCGTTTTTTCTTAAAATACCGCGTTTTTAAGGTGAGGTGACCTATGAAAATGAGATTCTTGACACTTGTTCTGGTTGTTATCGCAGTTTCGTTTCAGGTAAGCTGTTCGACAATCGAAGCAAACGAAACACCGGCGAATCCTGAGTGGGAGGAAGTCGAAACAAAGTATAAATCGCTTGAATCAGAGAAAAATTTTGCTGAAATCGAGGCTTATTCCAAAGAACTTGCTGCTTTCGAATGGGCAAAGTGGCAGACGAATCATATAAAATTCATGCTGGCAACGGCTCTTTACAAGCAACAGAAATACGGCGAATCTCTAAAAGTGTTTGAGGAACTTAAAGATGTTGCTCCGTTCACGCACAAAACGCATGTCATGGCGGGAGATGCGGCTCTTTCGGAAAAGAACTACAACGAAGCGCTGAAATGGATATTCTCGGTTTATCTCAAACTTGACAAAGAGTTGAAACTTGCCGCTTCCAAAACGGTTTTCTTAGCATATCTCTACTCAAAAAGGTTCGATTCCGCAGCAAAGTGGTACAAAGAACTTGACGACGAGAAAAAAGCCAATCTTCAGCCTGAATTTGACGCATGGATGAACGAAAGCGAAGGGAACAGACGCGATTTCAACAATGCTCTGAACGGAACTTCAGAACCGGCAGCAGAGGAAACACCTTCTCAAAGCATAGAAGATATCATCAACGAAGCCGATAAAAAAGCGGAAGAGACTGAAGTTCTACCCGAAAATGCGGAAGTTCATGAAGAAATTCAACCTGCTGCAGTTCTGGAATTCGACAAAAGCTATATTCCTGACTGGACAAAAGTCTGTGTCGCGCTTTCTTCGAATGATAAGTGGAGTAAATACAACGAAGTCATAAAAACATACCTGAACTGGCATCTGACGAAGTTCGACAAAGACGGCATAAAACCCGAATTTATCGAATACGACAGCGAAAAGGCGATTGACGATATGATGAAAAAGACAAAAGAAATCAAATGCTTTGCTGTTGTCGGCCCTTTTTTTGCGCCTGAATTTGCGGAAAGTTTCATAACAAAATCTTCGGAGTATTCTATTCCTGTAATTTCATATATTCCTTTCGGCACAGATCCTAATTCGCTTTTTTTCAATGTCCGTCAGACAAAAGACCTCGAAGCTGAAAATCTTGTCAAATATGCTGTCTCTGAAAAACAGAAAACAAAATTCGCGATAGCTTACATTGATGATGAAAACGGCAGAAATCTTCGCGACGTATATTGGAAAAAAATAGAGGAGGCTGGCGGTCAGGTTACTGATATCATTGATATTTCTCCGGCAGACAGGGCTTATAAGGACGATGTCGAAAAAGTTGTCGGCAAACAGGATAACTACGACGAGGCGATTCGTGCTTTCAAGTGGCGCAACAAGGAAAAATTCACCACAAATACGATGATGAACCGTGCGGTCGACGGTTTCATAAAGAGAATTCCCGGAAAATGCAATTTCGAAGTTCTTGTCGTTCTCACCGATCCGAAGCAGACTGCGAGTCTTCTTCCGGCGTTTCCATACCTCAACGTTGAATTTGCATACTACCAGAAATATCTGAACAGGGCTGTTACGGTCAAAAAGCAGGAACTCAGGAAGGACGGATACGACTGGGAGATTCAGCAGATTCTAGTGCTTGGCCCTTCTGAAATAATGAGCAGCAAGAAAAATATCGAGGAGCTCGGAAAACTCATCGACGGAATGGTGATTTTTGCGCCGCGATCCGATACGTCTGAGAAAAATGAAAAATATCTAAAAATATCAAAGGCTTTTAAAGATACCAACAACCGCGATTTATACTTTGCGGAAACTGTTGCGGCTGAAGTTGCGGACACTCTGCTTTCGCTTCTCGGAGCATCGCAGAAAAGTGATATGGGCAATTTCGTCGAAACGCTGAAAAATACTTCATTTACCTCGCTTCTTTCGGGAAAAACTGTCAAATTTGACGAATTTAACCGCATGGCAGGAAGAGGCGAAATCCTTATCGGCAGAAACAAGGAACCTTTCATGACTCCTGAAGAGATTGAAGAGGAACTTAAGAGAAAAGCCGAGGAAAAACTCAAAGAAGGAAAACAGCCGGAAGGAACAGAAAATGAAGCACCTGAAAATTGATGTTCTGACACTTTTCCCTGAATTTTTCGAATCGCCTTTTTCAGTCAGCATGATGAAAAGGGCTCTTGATAACGGAACTCTTGAACTCGGTCTGCACCAGATCCGCGATTTCGGGCTTGGAAACAGGCGCCAGGTCGATGATTCTCCGTACGGCGGCGGGGCAGGGCTTATAATGAAACCTGAAGTGATAACAGCTGCATGGGAAGCTCTTCCCAAAACCGAAAAAACACAGACAATCGTCATGTCGCCGCGCGGAAAACTTTTCAACCAGAAAAAAGCGGTCGAATTTGCTGAAACTGCGGAGCATCTGATTATAGTTTGCGGTCACTACGAAGGAATCGACCAGCGTTTCATCGAAATTGCCGGCGCAACTGAACTTTCTGTCGGTGATTATGTCCTCACCGGCGGAGAAACTGCGGCCCTTTCGGTTATTGATGCTGTGACAAGGCTTATTCCGGGCGTTCTCGGCAACGAGGAATCTTTCAAAAACGAATCTTTTTCGCTACCGCTTCTTGAACACGACCAGTACACAATGCCCCGTGTTTTCAGGGGTTTGGCTATTCCGAAAGTGCTGACTGGCGGCAACCACGCGAAAATTGAAGCATGGAGACTTCGCAACGCTTTGGCGAAAACAGCCGAAAACAGGCCTGAGCTCCTTTCGCAAATTCCAACTGAATTCTGGGAAGAAATGAAATGAAAAATTTTTATATCGGACTTATCCACAGTCCCGTTCTCAGAAACGGTGCGGCAATCACTTCTTCGATAACAAACCTTGATCTTCATGACATTGCGAGAGTCTGCGCAACTTACGGCCTCGGAGGTTATTTCGTGATTCATCCGGACGAAAAAATGCGCTCGATTGCCGCTCAGCTTGCATCGCATTGGACTCAGGGTGAAGGAAAAACATACAATCCTGACAGATTCAAAGCTCTTCAGGTCATGAAAGTTGTCTCAAGTCTTGACGATGCAAAAAAAGAAATCGAAGAAAAATGGGGCGAAAAACCGGTGACGGTTGGAACGACTGCAAGAAAAAAAGAAAAATCCGTCACTTTAAAACAGCTTAAAGAACAAAAAAACAAACCCGTTCTGATACTCTTCGGAACAGCTGGCGGAATGGAAGATAACTTTTTGAATTCATTGGATTTTATTCTAGAGCCGATAGATATTGGAACTGGCTACAATCACTTGAGTGTAAGAAGCGCGGTGTCGATTTTTATTGACAGATTGAGTAGAACTGACTAATATACCGCCGCGTTATTTTTGGAGGAGATAAAAATGGCAACCAACATTATTCAAAAACTTGAAAATCAGCAGAGAAGAATTGACCACTACTATGTAAAACCGGGAGATAAAATCGAAGTTCACACCCGTATTATCGAAGGCGAAAAGGTTCGTATCCAGATCTTCAAAGGCGATGTTATCGCTATTAAAAACGGAAGAGACAACAACAGAACCACAATAACTGTAAGAAAGTTCTCCGGCGGTTACGGCGTTGAGAAGATATTCCCGCTTCATTCTCCGATGATTGAAAAGATAGAGCTCGTAAACAGAGGTCTCGTTCGCAGAAGCAAACTTTACTATCAGAGACTTCGTAAAGGCAACGCAGCAAGAATCAAACCGAAAAACATCTGGTAGTGTTTTCGTTTTTATTCGCGTTATTTCTCGCAGTTTCAGCAGAAAATCCTGTTTGCCAGTCAAGATTCGATATAGAAGAAGAATTCTATAAATCAATTGCACTTCACAGTGACGATATTGCTGTCCATCGGCGCTATCTTCAAAAATACGGTTCTTGCATTTCCGAAGAAGGTATTAATATCATTGAAGAAAGAAATGTCGTTATTGTGGAAGAACTTGACTGCAGCAATCCGCTTGACGGCGTTGAATTCTTTTTCAGAAACAAAAAACTTTGTTCGCGTTCGGTCCATTTTTTTCCCTCGAAAAAAGTGCTTACTGTCAAAAAGAAAAGTGCGACGATATCTCTTCCCGAAAAATGGCGCTATATTGAAACTGCCGAAACACTGCTTTTTTTTGATTCGACTGCAAAATTTGAAGAAATGAGCGATACGACAGGGCAGATTCTTTCAAAAAGCGAAGACGGAATCTTCACGAATCACCTCGGCAAGGTTGTTCACCCCGAATTTGTCTATTCAAAAGGAAATTGGGAAAAAGTTTTTCCGTTGAGGGAGTTTTTCTATCTGAAAATCGGGAGAAACGACACTTTTGATGCTAAAATAATAACGGAAAACCAGCTCCCTTACGAAAAAAAGGAACTTTTCGAGCTTCTCGGAGTCAAAGCCGACGAAACAGCAGAACCGCTGTTTGCTCCAAGCACCTGTTCTCTTAAAGGAAAAGGTCTGAAAGGAATCCGAATCCCGAAAACTGAATACCTCAGCGATAAAGAAAGTGACCACGGAACATACAAAATCTCCTTGTTTTATCCTGATTTGCAGAAAAAAGAGGCATTAAGGTCAAAAACTGAAAACTACGAGCTTGAAATTTTGTTTTCAGAGGGAAAACTTGAGGCCAATCTTACGATTTTTGCCAAAAAACTGACCCCCGAAGAGGCTCTTAATATCAGAGCGCTTTTAAACCGCGAAATTCCGGCATTCTTCGTTCAGGCAGCGAAATAGCTTGAAACTTCTTTCTCGATTTCCCTGAAAATATAACTATAATACACCGTTTTTTTTGTTGGATAAATGGGTTTTTGCAAAAAACAGCTAATGGAATCAGGTTTTTACAGACGCGTTTTCGGAATCGCTATTCCGATTGCAATCCACAATTTAATGATTTCCGCGATAAATATGGCGGATGTCTTTATGGTGGGGCAGCTGGGTGAAGAGGCGATCGCGGCGCTCGGAATAAGCAACCAGCTGATGTTTCTCCTCATTCTTTTCCTTTTCGGAATGGGTAGCGGTGGTCAGATCTTCGTTTCGCAGTTCTACGGCAAGGGCGATCTCCTCAATCTGCGTCGCGTCATGGGGGTGATCCTGACTCTCGGGATTTTTGTTTCGCTTGCGGCATTTTTCGGAGCGCGCTTTTTCCCGGGATTTATTGTCGGGCTCTTTTCGCATGATGAAAAAGTCGTCTCGCTTGCCTGCGAATACCTGAAAATTGTCTCGTGGAGCTACATTTTCACGGCGGTTTCCTTCATCTATCAGGTGGTTCTGCGAAGTACCGACAGTCCGCGTCTTCCAGTCTATTCGTGCGCCATGGCGCTTGTCATCAATATCTTTTTCAACTGGGTCCTCATTTTCGGTCACCTCGGTTTTCCTGCGATGGGTATTCAGGGCGCGGCACTTGCGACATTTATCGCGAGAATTGCTGAAACCGCGTTCACGCTTGCCTATGCCTACATCAGAAAACTTGCCGCTGCTGCTAAGTTTAGCGAGCTCGTGAGTGCTAAAAAAGATCTTCTGAAACAGCTTTTTGTCACGGCTTCCCCTGTTTTCTTCAATGAGATCACATGGGCTTTGGGCATTCTTGCACTCAACTGGATCTATGCGAAACTGGGGACGGAGTCGATTGCCGCGATAAACATTTCCGACAGCGTTACGAAACTTTTTTTCGCCGCTTTCATCGGGATCGGCAATTCGGGTGCTGTCGTTTTAGGGCATGACATCGGCGCCGGGATCGAAAGCGAAAAAGTGTGGAAAACTTCAAAAAGACTTGTGAAACTCGCGATTTCGACAGGTGTTTTTCTCTCGCTACTCGTCTTTCTTTTCACCGACCCGATACTTTCAGTCTACAACATTTCGGAAAGCGTCCGCGATCTTGCTTACAAAAGTACACTCGTCTGGATACTTTTCCTGCCGGTAGTCGCATTCAATAATCTCAATATTGTCGGCATCTTACGCAGCGGCGGCGACACAAAGGCGGCCTTTCTCATCGATGTCGGCGCGCTCTGGCTCGTCTCAGTTCCCGTTTCTTTCGTCGGAGCGGTCGTGTTCCAGCTTCCGCTTTACTGGGTCCTCCTCCTCGGAAAAATCGAGGAAGCCATAAAATTCGGCTGGGGCTTCAAACGCTACATCTCGAAAAAATGGATCAAAAATCTGGTCAAGGAACTGAACTGAGAAGGCAGACAGTTCTATTTTTTATCAATCAGCTCGAAATATTGTGTCGGAGAAAAAATCAAAGGCTTGTCAATTTTGATGTTGTCAAAATCCTTGTCGCCGGTCAGCAGAATATCGGAATCGGACAGTATCGCCGAAACAAGAACCGGCAGATCCTTGATGTCCTGAATTTTCGGGAAATCTTTTTCATCGAAATTTTCGGGAGTTTTGAAATCCTCATAGTTTATTCCTTCAAAAAATCTGTTAAGCGAATCGATTTTTGCAGGAAATTTTTTCCGGAACACTTCAAAACATTCCTCTTTTGTGTAGGAAGAAATGATGATCGTGTGTTTTTTCAAGAGATGTGTGAAAACTTTCGCGACTTTCCCTTCTGGAAAAAGAAGTGCGGAAATCACAATGTTTGTGTCTACGAAAACTCTCATTTGTTGCCGCGCAGTTCCTTTATGTAGGCAACGACATCGTCTTCGGATTCAAATCCGGCTTTCTCGGCTTCGCCTTTCATTTCGTTTTGAACAGCCGTGAGCGTAACCAAAGAAGCATTTGTGATGTAGATTTTTCCGTCATCTTCTTCAAAGAAAATCTTGTCTCCGGTTTTGATCCTGAGCAAATTTCTTATCATCAGCGGAATTGTAACCTGTCCTTTTGATGTAACTTTTGCGATTTCCATCTCTTCCTCCTTACATTCCTTACTTTAAAATCTTACTTATTCAGTGTTTTGATGTCAAGAGAGAAATTTCGTTCTCTCAAAAAAGCACTTGACAATGCTTCCGTTTTACGTTAGTTCAAGCAAGAAAAACGGAGGTGCGGACAATGTCAGAATCACGGATTACCACTGATAACAAGCTGGCGAATATCCATCCGGGCGAAGTTTTGAAAGAGGAATTTCTTGTTCCGATGAACATTTCGGCATACCGTCTGGCGAAGGAAATCAACATCCCGCAGACCCGTATTTCTGAAATAATCCATGGAAAACGCTCGATTACCGCAGACACAGCCATCCGTTTCTCGAAATTTTTTGGAACAACAGCTGAATTCTGGCTGAATCTTCAGAATCTCTACGATCTTGAAGAAGAAGAAAAGAACCACGCTTCCGAATTTGAATCCATAAAAATGTACGCTTATAATGTGGCACTTTAATTAAACGAAAGATTGAAAAAAAACTGAAATGAAGCAGCGAGTTATAGACGCGATGGAACGCGGAATTGTCCTGTTAAAACGCTATTTTGAAAGTGAAGATCATTTTATAAGCGATTTGGAAATGGGATCCTGTGTAATAAGTCGAATGTACGAAGAAGGCAGTGATTTAGATACTGATTCAGAGCTTTACAAAGAGTTTTTGGACCTTTTTTCAAAATTTATTAAAGCCGAAATAGCCGATCCTAATCCTTGGCGTTATTCCGTGCTTTGCGATATGTTAGGTCCCGGAAGGGAGCTTTTTCCTGACAAAAAGAAATATCCGCTGTGGTTTCTACCGGATGAGCTTATGACAAAAGAGCAACTCAAAGAGTGGAAAAAGTATCTCAAAAAAGACGGTTATAAGTGAGTTTATTTAAGAAAATCCAAGATTTTATTCGTAACATTCTCTACGGCAATGGGCAGAACATCGAATGTCAGGATTATAAAGACAACCGGAACCAGCAGAATTGCGGTTATAAACATGCAAGGCAGAAACGCGACCATCATAAATGTAATGAAAGCCAGAACGCGCGGAGCATCGGAGGCAAAAGATTCGCCTCCGTGCAGAAAATAAGCTGCGGCATCAAGAATCAAAGATGCCAGAATAAACAGTTTGAGTTTGTAGCGGCTTTTCAGTCCGTGTAAAGTTCTAAGCATAATCCGCTTTGCTCTGTTTGGTTCACGATCAATCGGGTCTCTTCTTACCCGCTTAAATCTGACGGATTCAGGTTCAACCTCTGTTATTGAGGCTTCGCTTTCCGAATATTTGTTTTTGCGTTTTCTGATCGTTTTGATAACTGTCACCAGAGCTCTGATCAAGGCGATAACAAACAAAAGAATTATGTCGCAGCCAATTACAACCTGAATAACTGCGGAATAAGGATACGCCAAGTTCGGGTCGTTATTTCTCGGGTCAAAATACCAGAGCAGGGTGAAGAAAAGCCAGACTAAAATGAGAAGTATCGGAGTGTAGTGCTTTTTCAAAAAGCGGAAAATCCTTGAAGAAAAACTGATATTTTCAATGTATTCGTATTCAGTCTTGTCTATCATTTTGCACTTCCTTTTTTTCTATTATCGTTATTTCTGTTTTCGGTCGCATTATTGAAAAGAAAAGCGCCCATGAAAGAACTGCGCCGAGAGACAAAGTCGCGGTAGTGCCAACAAGGACAACAAGAAAGACTGTTCCGAAAATAAGAGTTATTGCTATTGCAATCAAGTATATCGGAATAGCCGGAAATCTGAACAAAAGATAGAGGACACCGATCGCTGAAGAGATCAAAAGACCAACCAACATGGTGTTTTCTATAAAATCGCTGCCGAATAATGACGGAAAATGGGGCTCGACAAGCGGCTCAATCAAAACTGAAAGCGCCATTATAATTGAGTATCCAATCCAAACCGATGCAATCAATTTAGGCCAATGTATTGTCGGAGTCTTGCTATCAGTCTTGTTTTTTGCAGGAGTTTTGGAAATTTTAGCCCCATTTTTATCAAAAACATTCAGCAATATGATCCAGAACGGAGATGACGCCCACATCATAACCACAATGAGAAAGAGGCGCCCTGCGAATTTTATTGAAGAATTTTCAGCAAAAATATATGGTTCGATGCAGGCGGCTATTGCAGTCATAACCGCAGTCGCCAGAACAAAAAACAAAAGGGTAGAGGCTACGGAATGAAATATAATTTCGCTGAATTTTTCCAGAAAGCTGCGGTCATCACCGGAATTTTTTCCGAATTTTTCAATAATTTTTCTAATCGTTTTAGGGATTTGCTTCAGAATTTCTATAAACACAAAAAAGAGTCCGAGCAAGATTGAGAAGAAAAGTATTATACCGAAATACGACTGTCCGGAATTTGTATTTTCCGGGCCTACGAACCAAAGAAAAGTGAGAAAAATCCACATCAGAATGAAAATTATCAACCTGTAATGACTGGTGAGTATGCGCAAGAATTTACCTTTTTTACCAGATTCAATCTTATTGCCGCTCATTTCCGCACCTGCATAAAGTTTGATAACGCGGATATAATAGTGAAAAATTTGATGATTGCAAGGGAAAGAGTATTTTGTGACGAAAAAAGGAGGATGGAGATGAGTGCTTCAAATAAGTTTAAAAAAATAGCTGAAGAATTGATTGAAAAGAGACAAAAAGATCGGGAACAAGCAATAAATTCAAAAGAAACGATCTGGGATTACAAACCAACGGAAGAAGAGATTAAAAAAATTTGCGAACAGTTGGGCTTTACAAGTGAATCTATTATTATAGAAAGCAGAAGACCTGAAAGACATAGATTGGCTTGTTTAATTAATTTGTTTTTTCTAAGAAAAAACGAGAAAGAACGCAAAAGGATTGCGAAAGAGTTTAACGCGATCCCAACGATTCCTTTTGATGCTTTGTAGACTCTTCTATCATTTTTTTCCTTGCTTCCGCTATCTTAGAATAAGTTTCTTCAAAATTTTTCTTCACTTTTTCAATTCTTTCAAAATCAGTTAAGCTGTTCCATTCTTTAGTGCGAAGTCCTGAGTTTTCTGCTATATACTTTGAGACATCAAATAAAATTTTGTTCCATTTTGATGTTGTGTTTATCTTTTGAAGTTCTGCGAAACAATTACGTTTCGAAATTTTATATTCATTTAAAACATCTTTGAAATTATTGAATAAATCCGAATATGTTGTGGAGTGGTAAATCAACTCTTTTTCATATTTAACAGGGATATTTAATTTTCTCAAAAAAGAAGGGAAAGAAAAACGAGTGCAATATTCGTTCAAGTTCTCCATTGCAAGACGTTGAATATCCGAAACATGACTTGGGATTTGCTTGTTATGCCAAAGTTCGTGGCACAAATCTTTTAACGCGACATATTCAATATATTGAAGCTCTTTTGACTGGTTATTGGAAATTTTATACAACGCATCCGATAAGTGTTTTATAGGAATATACTGTATCAAGGATTTTCCTTTTTCACCCCACACTAAATGAGATAAATTAGAGACAGCGAAACGTCCATCACATGACGTATACATATAAGCATTTTCGTATTCAGGGATATGAGGAATAATTTTTATTTCCTTAAATCCATGTTTAAACTCCGAAGGGAATTTCTGGCTTAAAGTCTGTAGGGTTTTACTTATATTTTCGAGCTGGCTTTTTTCTTCTTCTTTTGTTGGCATCAAATTGCCAGGATTTTTTCCTTCGTTTCTTGCCCTGCTTTTCGTGTCATCTTTCCCAGGTCGCTCAAGTTCCCTTTCGCCTTCAAAATACGCAACATGTGTGGTTCTGCAGCGGAAGTGGTAAGGCGGCAGTTTTATTCCGAGTTTTTCAATCTCTTTGTCTGTTATTTCGCCTTTCATGGCTTTGCCGCTGATCATGGGCTGGGCTGCTTTATATGCTTTCAAATCATGCTTTTCGGCTGCATGGATTATTTTGTCATACTGTTTTCGGAAGTCAGCGACTTTAAAGACTTTGTTGTTCATTGCACGGCATACCGGCGTGGTTTTGCTGTCGATGACGGCAACGATTTTTACGTATTGGACTCCGGCGGTTTCATAGCCGGAAACATGACCCATGTTCTGAATTTTGGTGAGTGTATGGTCAGCGAGCAGTTCCCAGTAGGTTTTTGAGTCGGTGACATGGTCTTCGAGTGCGGTTTCAAGGATTTTTGTCGATCATGTTCGATAAAAATACATGAATTCTGTCGATCGTACTCGACAAGAAGTAAAAAATATGGTGTTTCCAGTTTTGTGCTAGGAATATGGTGTTATTTAAGAAAATCCACGATTTTACTTAAACAGCTCCGAATGCGTTCCGGCACGATAAAGGACAAGAACAAGAACTTCGTTTTGGATTTCGTATATCAAAAGCCAGTCAGGTTCGATGTGACATTCCCGCGTTCCTTTGTAGTTGCCTGAAAGTTCGTGGTCACGGTATTTCGCATCAAGTGTGCCGCCTTCGGCAAGAATATTCACGACTTCGAAGAGTTTATCCAAATTCCTGTTTTGTTTTTTCGCCAGTTTTAGATCTTTCTTGAACTGGTTCGTGAATTTGACTTCGTATTTCATGCTTCCAAAGCCGCTCTCAGTTCATCCATGCTGGAATAACCTTTAACGCTGCTGTCGGCTGCGATGCGTCTGCCTTCCTCGATAGCGGCTGCTGTAACATCGTTCGGTTCGTTCAGCTTCAGCGAGAACGGGATCCCGTGTTCACGGATTGTTGTCCGCAGAAACATGTTGATTGCGGTCGTCATGTTAAGTCCGAGTTCGGCAAAAATCCTGTCGGCTTCTTCCTTTACGGCTTTGTCTGTTCTGATGTTTAAATTTGTTGAAGTCATTTTTTACCTCCATTTTTCGGTTAAAATATACACAAAACTCGGTTATTGTCAACATTTTATCATTATATTGCCAATAAATTTGAGAAAGTTGAGCTGCTTGACGGATTTCGTTTTTATCTGGAAAAATCCTTCCGAAGAGTGATTTTTTCCTTGCCTTGAAAAAATTTTTCTCTATATACTGAATCCCGTTTTTGAGTTTTTTTTGAGTTGCAACGTTTCGGTCAAAAATGGGGGAAAAATGGTCTTTAAAATCGGTTTCGACAACGAAAAGTATCTGGAAGAACAATCCAAAGCGATCCTTGAACGTGTAAAAATGTTCAACAACAAGCTCTATCTCGAGTTCGGCGGCAAAATTATGTACGACTACCACGCGGCGCGTGTTCTGCCGGGCTTCGACCCGAATGTAAAAATGCGCCTTCTGCAGATGATCAAGGACAATTCCGAGGTCATCATGTGCATTTACGCGGGCGACATCGAGAAAAGAAAGATCCGCGCAGATTTCGGCGTTTCCTACGATGCCGACACGATGCGGACAATCGACGATTTTACCGACCGCGGCGTTACGGTTAGAGCTGTTGTAATCACCCGTTTCAACGGCCAGCCGGCTGCCGAAGCCTTCAAAAACAAGCTCGAAAGGCGCGGCGTAAAAGTTTATACCCACAGCTTCACAAAAGGTTATCCGACCGATGTCGATACAATCGTAAGTCCTGAAGGTTACGGCAAAAACGCTTTCATCGAAACCGAAAAACCGATAGTCGTGGTTACTGGCCCCGGCCCGGGAAGCGGCAAATTCGCGACATGTTTGAGCCAGCTTTACCACGAAAATCAGCGCGGTGTGAACGCGGGATATGCGAAGTTCGAGACTTTCCCCATCTGGAATCTGCCTCTCAAGCACCTTGTCAATGTGGCTTATGAATCGGCGACATGCGACCTCAAGGATGTCAACATGATGGACAACTTCCACTTCGAGGCTTACGGCGAGGCCGCTGTCAACTACAACCGCGACATTGAGGCTTTTCCGCTTATCAAAAGGATAATCGAGAAGATCACCGGACAACCTTCGGTCTATAAATCTCCAACCGACATGGGTGTTAACCGCGCCGGATTTGGAATCATCGACGATGAGGCTGTTCAGGAGGCTTCAAAGCAGGAAATTATCCGCAGATATTACCGCTACGCCTGCGAATATGCGATGGGCATCGCCAGCGAAGAAACAGCACAACGTGCTGAAATGATTATGAAAAATATCGGTGCAAAGCCGTCAGACAGAGAGGTCTCCGAGTATGCGAAAAAGGCGGCTTTCGATGCGAAAGTCAAAGGGAAAGGGAGTGACGGAACCTATTCCGGCGCAGCGATTGAGCTTAAAAACGGCGAATTCGTGACGGGAAGCAACTCTCCTTTCATGCACGCGGCTTCCGCTATGATTCTCAATGCTGTCAAAAAACTTGCGGGAATTCCCAAGGAAATTCCTCTTATTCCCGATCACATCACAGAAATGGTGGCTCACCTCAAACAGAATATTTTTATGCGCGGAAACGTCAGTCTCGATGTCGAAGAGGCGTTGATTGCCCTTGCGATAAGTGCGGCTTACAATCCGTCGGCGGCATTCGCAATGGAAAAATTGAAAGATTTGCGCGGATGTGAAGTTCACCTGACCCATATTCCGACTCCGGGAGACGAAATGGGGCTCAGAAAGCTCGGTCTCAATGTCACGAGCGAACCCGAATTTGCGACAACCCACCTTGTAAATGCGTGAAAAAACAATGGAAGTTAAGTTTTTAGATCTAAAAAAACAGTATTCTCTGCTTAAAAACGAAATCGATAGCGCAGTTCAGGCGGTTTTTGCCGATGCAGCTTTCATTAAAGGCGCGGAAGTCGGGAAATTTGAAGAGAGTTTTGCAAGTTATTGCGGTGCAAGTCATTGTATTTCCTGCGGAAACGGAACAGATGCGCTGACGGCTCTTTTGAAAGTTTATGATTTACCGAAAGGGAGCGAAGTGATTCTTCCGGCAAATACTTTCATCGCGACAGCTGAAGCGGTTGTTTCCAACGGTCTTAAGCCTGTTTTCGCAGACATAAAAGAAGATTTCACGATTTCGCCTGAAAGTATAGAATCTTTAATAAATCCGAATACTTCGGCAATCATCGCAGTCCATCTTTACGGACATCCGGCAGAGATGGAGCCGCTTAAAAAAATCGCGGAAAAGCACGATCTGAAACTTTTTGAGGATGCAGCACAAGCTCACGGCGCTACTTACCGCGGAAAAAAGGCAGGAACTTTGGCTGACGGAGCAGGTTTCAGTTTTTATCCCGGAAAAGTTCTAGGCGCTGCGGGGGATGCCGGAGCGGTTCTTTTAAATGATGATGAGCTTGCTAAAAAAGCTAAAATGTTCTGCAACCACGGAAGATCATTGAAGTATTTTCATGAATTTGCCGGAATAAATTCAAGGATGGATACCATTCAGGCGGCTGTTCTCAATGTTAAACTGAAACATTTGGACGAGTGGGTTGCAGCAAGAAACTGTGTCGCAAAAAGTTATATCGAGCAGCTTTCAGGCATTGAAGAAATCGTTCTTCCGAAATTTTATCCTGAAATTTTGGATGCGTGGCACCTTTTTGTCATCAAAACTGAAAAACGTGATAACCTGCGGGAATATTTGAGAAATTGTGGCATTGAAACGGGAATCCACTATCCGCATTCTCTTCCTGAACAGCCGGCTTTCGCAAATCATATGAACTATTGCCGTGATTACCGCGCAGTCAAAGAATCCAAAACTCTTCTTTCGCTTCCGATAGGCGAACATTTAGGCGTTGAAGAAGTCACTTTTGTCGCTGAAAAAATAAAGGAATTCTTCGCGAAAAATATCTGAAAAAGGTACGGCTGTGTAGATTCGTACCACGTTTGTTTAATAAAATCAGCCGGATTGGCTATTTTGCTTTCAGCAGATCCAAAGCCTCTTTGTAGATTATTTTAGGAGCGGTTTCGTAGAGCGGCGATATCAGTTTTACTGCCTCTTCACGGTAATGCTCATCATGTGTCAGCAGGAAGAGTGCGACACAGGCATCGGCGCGGTTTGCTTCGGTTGTGTCGTCAGTTATCATCTTTTTGATCTCTTCGATCGCCTCTGCCGGTTTTTTGAGCGCGGTTATATTCCACTGAAGAAGCGTATTTTTGAACTGAAGATCCTTGCGGTTGACTTCAACAATGATTTTGCCGGCTTCTTTGTTGATCTCGTCAGCATTTTTATATTTTTTGATGCGGAAAAGGAGGTGGGCATATTCAAACATGAATTCGCAAAGGATGTTGCTGGCGTTGAGCTCTTTTGCTATGGATATCGCCTGAAGGTAGTGCTCCTCTGATTTGTCAAAATTTCCTTCTTTTTTCGCAATGTTACCCAGAATGAGGTGTGCAAGGGCGACATGGCGGCGGATTCCGAGTTCAGTAGCGATAGCAAGCTGATCTTCGATAAGCGATTTGGCTTCGTCGTATTCGCCGATCCAATATTTAAGCTCTCCCAGATTGTTCGAGGTGTAGCATATATACTGCTTGATGCCGACTTTTTTGTAGGTTTCAAGCGCTCTACGATAGAACTTTGCAGCGTTTTTGAAGTCATTGATGTACGAGTAGACGAGACCTATATTGTTGTCTGCAACTGCAATGTCAAGCAGGTTTTCGATCTCTTTCGAAATTTTTAACTGGTTTTTGTAGTGTTGCAGGGCTTTCTGATAGTCGCCGCGGTAGTATGCAACACCGCCCATATATCTGTAGGAAAGTGCTTTTGCAGATTTGTCGTCAATAATTTCGGCAAGACGGAGCTTCTCGGTGAAGTGCTCTACCGCATCGTCAAGTTCACCTTTGTAGTAGTGAATAAGTCCGCGGAAACCTTCAACATCGCATTTGCCTTTGATGTCATTGAGTTCGTTATAAAATGTTTCGGCTTCATCGAGGAGCGGGTTTGCCTCATCGTAACGCCCTTTCTGAAGCATCATGTTGGCAAGTTCCTTCATACTTGTAGCAATGAGGAGCTTGTTTCCGATATTCTGTGAACGTTCAAGGCTCTCTTTGAATAATTTTTCTGTAAGATCCCATTTTCCTTCAATTCGGTAGACAGTAGCCAGACTGTGGTCGACTTTGATGATCTCTATGTCATCTTTGAGAAGACCGAGAAGCTTTTCGTACATCTTTTCAGCTTCCTGATTGTGATACTGTGCTTTTGCATAGTCAGCGGCTTTTTTAAGATATACAATTTCTTTTTCTGTATCTTCGGCTTTTTCGTAGTGGAAAGCGAGAGTGGAAAAGAATTTTTCTTCATCCTTATAGTTCTTTTCGATAGCGTTTGCTACCTTTTTGTGAATTTCTTTGAGGCGCGCTTTAAGCTGCATCGAGTAGGCCGCATCGCGCAGAAGAGCATGTCTGAACGAGTAGAGCAGGGAAGATGCTTCGTTCCAGACAAGTTCGTCAACACCTTCTTTGAGCAGGTTGGGAATGTTGTTTTTGTCCTGCTCCTGAGCGATGTCGTTCAAAACGAGAAGGTCTATGTTGTTACCGAGAACGGAAGCGCGGAATACAAGGTCTTTCAAGTGCTGTGAAAGCCTGTCAAGACGACTGACAAGAAGCGAGTTGACGCCGCTCGGAACTTCGGTCTTGTTGCTTGTGAGAGCATAATACTTGCCGGTATTCTGGATGTATTTTTTGTCCTTCATGAAGAGAACGAGCTGTTCGATAAAGAACGGGTTGCCGTCAGTGCGCGAGAAAACGAAGTCGTTGAGTTCGCGGTTTCCTTTTTCGCCGAGGATGTTTTTAACCATCATCGGAATGTCGCTTTTCTGCATTTTGTCGATAACAATATCGTGGAAACGGTCATCTGTTGTGGTGAGAATTTCAGGTTTTGTACCGTCGTCGTTGAGTCTTGACATTATGTAAAGAGCAACCGGATATTCATCAAGAGCCTTTACCAAAGCTCTGACAATTGCGAGTGAATCGCTGTCTGCTGCATGCATGTCGTCAAGAACGAGCATGAGCGGTCTTGTTTCTGCTATTGCCGCAAAGAAATCGCAAACTGCGTAAATGGTGTTTTCATATCTGCTCTTAGCGTCAAGAATATCGTATACAGAACCTTCCCAGAAAATTCCGGCAAGAGCGGCGATATATGATTTCGAAGCTTCAAAAGCCTCTTTTTTATTTATGATTTCAGCCGACAATGCTGTCCACATCTTTTCGAAAGCGGCATGATTTTCGTTAACGGAAACATTTTCATTCTGGTTGAAAAGCGTCTGGAAAAAGTTCGTGAACATGTTCAGGGACTGACGGAGTATGGTGTCTGTTTTTAAAGTTAATACTCTGAAATCATTAGTTGAATTCTTTCTAACTTCGTAAATCAGACGCGATTTCCCTATGCCGGCTTCACCGTAGATTGTCGAGCAGTGAAGTCTACCGGTTTCGCGGCATTTGTCGCGGGTGTCAAAAAGTATTTTGAGTTCTTCTGTTCTGCCTGTAAAAGCTGTAGAAAAAGATATTTCCTCTTCAATTTTGAGGTGCCCTTTTATTTCAAAAACTTCTACCGGAACATCGATTCCTTTGAAAGCGAAATCACCTTTGCTTTCTAGTTCAAAGACGCTTTTTGCCTTTTCCGCAGCCTTTCCTGCAATCCAGTCGGCACCGTACGGAGCTTTCATCATGACTCTGGCAGAAAGGTTTACGTTGTCGCCCAAAGCTGTATACGCCGCGCGTTTCGGACTGCCGACGAATCCGGCATAGACAACGCCTTGTGTGATACCGCTTCTTAGCTCGGTATTGCAGTTCTTTCTGATTTCGGCAACGCAGTCAATTGCGCGTTCGAGGTTGTCCTCATAGCTTACAGGCGCACCGAAAAGCGCAAGCAGTGTCGCACCTTTGTCGCCGAAGTCGAATCCGCTGATGTAGCCGCCGTATTTCTGAACGTAACTAGCCAGATATTCAAGCATATTCTCGATTTTAACAGTGTCGTTCGCGATTATGTAGGAAATGAAAAGTGATACAACCTCACGGAACTCTCCGGCGATCTCCTGTTCTATAACCGTGTGAGGAATGAATATTTCGAGATCTTCAATTTTAGGTTCAACCTGTTCGGGAACGCTTTCTGCCGGAACGGTAAGATCGTCGATAAAACAAGCATCTTCTTTTATGTGGGTTATACAGTCGTTTTTGAGAATCTCGAAAACCTTGTCATTTATGCAGATATCGTTTGCGGTACAGTGGTGTTCAGCACCTGCAGCCTCGTCAACAACATCGCCGAAAAAGAGGAAATGTCTGAGATTTTCTTCCCCTTTTGCTGCAATCCAGTTGAATTTTCCGATTGAAATTCCTGCCTTGGCTGAAATTTTGAAAGCCTGTCCGCGGTGGTAAAGCGCGGGATTTTCGGTGAAGAACTTGCGTATGTTCAGCGCCGCGGTTATTGCACGCCGGCCGTTATCTCCCTTGAAAACTGCTGTAAAAGCATCTCCGGCGAAGTTGAGAATGAACCCGTTCTGGTTGTATACCGCCTCGATAAGCGGATTGAAGATTGTGTTCATGAAGACTGAAAGCGTCTCTGCACCGTCGCTTCCGCGTGACATGAGCTGCCTTGTCATGTTTGTAAAACCCGATATATCGACAAACATAACAGAAGCGTCAACCGACCCGGATTTTTTGTCGGAAGTAATGTCGAAGTAACCGAGTTGCTTTAAATCAGGAATTAAATTTCTCATACCTACCTGCCGATTCAAAAATAAACCGAACAATTATAGGAATAAGAATAAGGAAAACAAGTTTAAACGGCGATGATCTATAAGATGTTGATTTTTATAGAGTTTGCAGCTGAACCCGTGCTGTCGAGAGCACTTGTTCCGCCTGTGATGACAAGTATAGGTCTCTCTCCGATTATTCCGGCGGGAACGACAGAGAGTTGCGGCATTATTCTTTTGTCAGACATTTTGTGGGTTGGAGAACTGCCGAAAAGCTCAAGGTCGGCTGCGTTGATTACCTGATACAAGTCTTCGGCATCGGTTCCGCCGACAACAATGAGGCGGTTTCTTTCGGAATCAAAAAGCGTACCTGCAAAAGCTATGTTTTTCCCCCATGTTCTGAGAAGGTTCTTGCTGTCAGGAGTTTTGGCTGAACCGTCAATGTCCCATTTTCTTATAACACCGTCCTGATCGGAATTTACAAGATTTCCAGATTCGTTAGGCAGCCCGCCGAAAGTGTAAAGAGAGTTGTTTGCATATAAACTGTTGGTGAAAAAGATGTTGTTTGATTTTTCTCCCAAATCTTTGCTTTCGCTTTCAGAAATGAGTGATGCAGCTGATTCGGACGAATTGTTTCTTCCTCCGACTGCAAAAATTGAACCGTTGCTGTATGCAAGAGCCGGAAGAATCATCGGGGTAGAACTTTCAGCTAGTTCGGCTGCTTCGCTTACCAAAACTTCGCCGTCTTCAGTTTCCGTTATCGTGAATTTGTATGCTTTGTTTGAAGGAACACCTGCTTCATCGACCCCGCCGACAAGAAAAACATCAGTTTGAGTGTCGGAAATCCTTTCTGCGTGAATGCTTTGGAAAGCCATAAAAGGAATATCTGCCGGGATGTTTTCGGTATAATTCGCGATCGGTGTTCCTGAACCGTTTGTTTTCATGTTATGCTTCGGATAAGCCGGCATATACCTTTCGATTGTTGTAACGGCGTTTAATTGGGAGTAAGGGAGAATCGGAAAATCTTCAAATGCTTCTTCCTGCGATATGGCGCTGAACCCCTGAACTCCACCGATAAAGAGGACGCTTCCGTCGTTCAAAGCTATAGTTGTGTGCATTGCACGTTTTTCGTTAAGATTTACGAGAGTTTTGTTTTCTCCAGTAGAACTTTCAATCATTCCGGACTCTATGTCGATTATTTCAACACTTTCAGTTGCCACGCATTTTCCGTTTGCTCCGCATGACGGGAATCCTCCGGCAACAAGTATTCTTCCGTCACCAAGAACAGTTGCGCTGTGGCCGAATCTTGCAATTGTAAGTCCTTCCGGCATTGATATTTCTTTCGGTTGAGTCGCTATCGGGTAAAGAAGAATTGTTACGGAAGTAGTTTTTCCTTTTTCAAATTTCAAGCCTGAGGCTTTGCCCTGCCATTTAGGAGTAGTAGTATCAGAACCAAGGAAAACCGAAACGATAAGTGTTGCATTATCTGCATTTTTTATCCCTTTGATTTCCTTGAGATTTTTTAGATCGTTTCTTGCGAAAGACTTCTGAAAAACGGTTTCGCCGTTTCCGTTTCTTATCTGGAACGATATAGCCGCAAGTTCCTTGGTAAGGCAGTCGAGTTCCATTCCTGTGCATCCGCTGTCGGCGTCGCGTGCAACTCTTAATGAAACGGCAACACTATCGTCTTCATCTGTCTGAACTGAGTCATTTTCGCTGCCGCCGCATGAAGCGAACAAAAAAAGTGCAAAAACTGTAAGAATTAACCATGAAAGGTTTTTCATCTTTTAAATCTCCTTAAACAAACCGTTGATTTTATTAAATCTTTTTGAAACAAGAAGTTCCTTTGAATCAATATCGAAAATTTTAACTTCAATCTTGCCCGATTCGTCAGTTTCGGCAGTCGCAAACGATCTGTGGCCTGTAAGCCCGACTTTTCCCAACGAACCTGGATTTATAAAAATTCTGCCATCGCGCTCTTCGACCAGAGGCGTGTGGGTGTGGCCGAAAACGACTGCTTCCGCATGAGCTTTATTCATTGCGCTTTCGTTTTCCGGCAGTATTCTGTGTGGAGCTGTCAGATTGTGGACAATGAAAAATTTCAAGCCGAAGATTTCTGCCGAAACACTCTCTGGAAGATATCCCGAAAGGACAAAATCGGTGTTGCCGAAAACTGCGTAACGGTTTTTTCCGCCGACAGCTGCTTCGAATGCGCCGAAAAACGCGGCATCACCTATGTCTCCGGCATGAATCACAGCATCAAAACTTATGTTTTTCATATCCAGCGGTATCTCGCCGTGAGTGTCGGAAACAATGAGTATTTTCATATAACGCACCCCCAAAACCAGTCCTTTTATCACGATATTTTTATTATGTCAAAAAGCGCTGGATAATAAACCAAGTCGGTGAGACGAAAACTCATGGATTTTAATTGAAGAACAAGTATAATGAACGGGTTTTGATTTTTTGGAGAAGACATGAACAGCGGAAACAACAAAGGTTTTTATGCAGGAATCGACCTTGGTGGTACTAAAATCCTGACAGTTATCGAAGACAGCGAAAGAAATGTTTTAGCAAAGACGAAAATCCCGACAGAGGCAACGCGCGGAGTCGGCGTAGTAATGGATAATATTGTTAAATCACTTGAAATATCGTGCAAAGAAGTCGGTATTTCGCCAAATGAACTTTCCGGAATCGGAATAGGCGTTCCGGGTCCTGTCAACCACGAAAAAGGGCTTGTTTACGACTGCCCGAATCTCAGCGGCTGGAAAAATATCGAAGTGCGGAAACTGCTAGGCGAACGCTGGAATGTTCCGGTTAAAGTCGAAAACGACGCGAGAGTTGCCGGTCTTGCCGAAACAAGGTTCGGTGCGGCCAAAGGTTTCAGACATGTTTTCTACATCACGGTAAGCACTGGAATCGGCGCAGCGATAATAATTGACGGAAAAATCTACCATGGTGCGGACGGAGCGGCGGGCGAATTCGGGCAGATGAAACTGCTCGACGGCTCGATTTTAGAGCAGAAGTTTGCAGGCCCGGCGATTGAAAGGCTTTTCGGACTTCCGACGACACAACTAATTGAACTTGTTGAGAAAAATGACCGGGGTGCAAAAAAAGCCGTTGAATATTTAACCGACGGAATCGGAACATTTTTAGCAAATATCGCGACCCTTCTCAATCCGCAGATTATCGTTGTCGGCGGCGGAGTTTCGCAGCTTGGAGACCTTATTTTGAACCCGATAAGGGAAAAAGTTTCATCCCTCGCGTTTTCAATCAGCGCGAAAAACGTTAAGATAGTTCCGGCCGCATTGCACACCGATTCAGGCGCAGTCGGTGCGGTTGAGCTGCTTTTTGACTAAAACAGGAGGAAAAATGTACCGTTTTATCAGTCTGCTAGGAATCGGAGTTTTCATCCTAATCGCATGGCTTTTGAGCGAAAACAGGAAGAAAGTTGACTTCAAACTCGTAATTTACGGTCTGCTCGTCCAGTTTGTCTTCGCTTTTTTCGTCCTCAAAACCTCGCCCGGAAAAACGATTTTCGACTTTCTCAACAAATGCTTCACGAAAGTCACGAGTTTCACAGGCGAAGGCTCCAGCTTTGTCTTCGGCGGCCTGCTTGACAAGTTCTCTTTCGCCCTTTCGGTCCTTCCGACGATTATCTTTTTTTCGTCGCTTTTTGCGGTCCTCTACTACTTCGGAATTTTGCAGTTTTTTGTCCGCATTTTCGCGTGGATTTTCGTAAAACTTCTTAGAACAAGCGGAGCGGAAAGCCTTTCGGCGGCGGCAAATATCTTCATCGGACAAACCGAAGCGCCGCTCATCGTCAAACCTTACATCAAAACGATGACAAGAAGCGAGCTCATGTGCCTTATGACAGGCGGCCTCGCCACAGTCGCAGGCGGAGTTTTAGCGGCATACATCCAGATGGGAATTGACGCAGGACACTTGATTGCGGCAAGCGTTATGAGCGCTCCGGCAGCGATAGTCATGGCAAAAATCCTTGTTCCCGAAACCGGAACGCCGCAGACTGTTTCTCAGAGCGGAATCAAAATCGAAGTCACCGACAGAAACGTTCTCGATGCCGCGGCAAGAGGAGCGAGCGAAGGCGTTTTCCTTGCGATAAACGTTGTTGCGATGCTTGTTTCCTTCATCGCTTTCGTCGCTATGTTCAACTACTTTTTCTCCCTTTTCGGCACCTCGATGGAAGAAATTCTCGGCTGGATTTTCAAACCTCTCGCCTTTCTGATGGGCGTTCCATGGGAAGAAACCTCTCAGGTCGGCACTTTGCTCGGCCAGAAAACCGTTCTCAACGAGTTCATTGCCTACAGCTCTCTCACAAAAATGAACGCCGATGCCGCGACAATGCTTTCCGAAAGAAGCACAATAATCTCGATTTACGCCCTCTGCGGATTTTCCAACTTCGGTTCTATAGCAATCCTTCTCGGCGGAATCGGCGCGATGATCCCCGAAAGAAGAAGCGAAATCGCGTCTCTTGGCATAAAAGCTCTTATCGGCGGCACATTCGCGTGTCTTCTCACTGCAAATATTGCAGGAATTCTGATTTAATAATCAAATATCTTTACTGTACAAAAATAAATTTCATAAAAGGTCGAAATTTCTAAAAAAAGTAGTATAATACCATGTTTTTGTGGCGTTTTACTGATTTTAACCAGATAAATCGGAGGGGAAAATGTCAAAGGCACTTGTAATGATTCTCGCGGGCGGTCAGGGGAAAAGGCTTGCTCCGCTTACTTCCGACAGGGCGAAACCGGCGGTTCCGTTCGGCGGTTCCTACCGTATCATCGACTTTGTTCTCAGTAATTTTGTCAACTCGGGTTTTATGCAGATCAAAGTTCTGACGCAGTTCATGAGCGATTCTTTGATCCAGCACATTTCGAGAAACTGGGGGCTTTCGCCGCGTTTCAACCAGTATGTCGATTCAGTTCCTGCTCAGATGAGGACCGGTGACAACTGGTATCTCGGCAGTGCTGACGCGATTTATCAGAATCTGAATCTCATCAGGGACGAATCTCCGAAGAATGTTTTCGTTTTTAGCGGCGACCATATTTATAAAATGGATATTTCGCAGATGTATAACTATCACAACATCAAAAACGCGGATATGACGATCGCAGCTCTCCCCGTTCCGATAAAGGAAGCGAGCGCTTTCGGCGTTATTGAGATAGACGAGGATTACCGCATGATCGGTTTTGAAGAAAAGCCGAAAAAGCCGAAACCGATCCCCGGCAAACCTGATTATGCGCTCGTCAGCATGGGAAACTATCTTTTCTCGCGTGAAGTTCTTGTGAATGCTGTCACGAACGACGCGAAAGATCCCATGAGCGAGCACGATTTCGGCAAAAACGTCATTCCGGCGCTTTATCCCTACAAACGGGTATATGTTTACGATTTCCTCAAAAATACGATCTATATGCCTGACGAAAACGAATATGAAAAACCTTACTGGCGTGATGTCGGAACGATAAAAAGCTACTTCGAGGCGCACATGGACCTCGTTTCGGTATCGCCGGCGATCAATCTTTACAACCGCCACTGGCCGATTTTCGGTTTCCCGGAAGTCAATATGCCGCCCGCGAAATTCGTTTTTGCCGACAAGGAGCACAAAAGACTCGGGATCGCGACCGATTCGCTTGTTTCGGAAGGCTGCATCATAAGCGGCGGCAGCGTAAACCGCTCTGTCCTTTCGCCCGGAGTCAGGGTAAACAGCTACAGTCAGCTTGACCAGTGCGTAATTCTCAACAACGTCAAAATCGGGCGTTACTGCAAACTTAAAAATGTTATTGTTGATAAAAACGTCGTCATTCCGCCGGACACTACAATCGGTTACGACCTTAAAAAAGATGCTGAACGCGGTTTCACCGTAACGGAAGAGGGGATCGTAGTCGTTCCGAAAGGCTACAACTTCCAGGAGGACAGATAGTCCATGACCGAACTCGTTTTTTTGTGGCATATGCACCAGCCCTATTACAAGGACTGTATCAGAAACAAATATCTGATGCCGTGGGTCAGGCTTCACGCGCTGAAAGGCTACTACGACCTTCCGCTCGCGATGGAAAAATACGGTGTTCGCGGAGTCGTGAACGTCGTTCCGTCGCTTATCGAGCAGCTTAAGGACTATGCCGAAAACAATGTTTACGACGCATGGCTCGAGCACACTCTTCTTGATCCCGCAGAGATGAAAGAAGAGCAGAAAGCGTTTGTCGTAAAAAACTTCTTCATGCTGAACTGGGACAGGCTTGTCAGGACTTCGCCGCGTTACAACGAGCTTTTGAATAAAAGGCTGCGTTACGAGAAAAAGCTTGACTGGGTAGAAACCGCGAAACTTTTCTCTGACGACGAGATTCTCGATCTGCAGGTCCTTTTCAACCTGAAATGGTTCGGTTTCATGGCGCGCGAGAAGTTTGAGAAACTTGTAGAACTTGACAGAAAGGACTGCGGATTCACGAAGAACGACAAAGAGGATCTGCTTGAAATACAGCGGAAAGTCCTGCGTGAGATAATTCCGCTTTACAGGCGTCTTGCCGAAGAAAAAGTGATCGAGATTTCCTTCACCCCTTTCTATCACCCGATTTTTCCGCTCGTTTACGATACAGACATCGCGAAAAGGTGCATGGATGCACCTCTTCCTGCAAAATACTCCTATCCAGAAGACGCGAAATGGCACCTTGAGGAAGGAAAACGCTTCAGCGAGGAAACCTGGGGGAAAAATATCGAAGGAATGTGGCCGGCTGAAGGTTCGGTCGCACCTGAAATAATCGAAGCGGCTGCAAACGCAGGGGTAAAATGGCTGGCAACTGATGAAACGATTCTTATGAAATCACTCGGCATTTCCGACAAGGCAAAAGTCCTTTACACGCCTTATCTTCTGAAATCGGAGAAAAACGATAGCGTTACCGCTTTTTTCCGCGACAAATATCTTTCAGACCTTCTCGGATTCTCGTTTTCGCAGATGAAGCCGGAGCAGGCTGCCGATATTTTTGTAAACTATGTGAAAAACGCTGCGGCGAATTTTCACGGAAACAGCGAAGCTGTCGTTTCAGTCATTATGGACGGTGAGAACGCATGGGAATCCTACCCTGATAACGGCGAACATTTCTTAAAAGAGCTTTTTACGAGACTGAAAAATGATTCTGAAATAAAAACAACAACTTACAGTGATATAATTTCAGGTGGGTTAGACAAGTTTCCGGTCGTTGACAATTTATATTCCGGTTCTTGGATAAACGGCAACTACGAAATCTGGATAGGAAATGAAGAGGACAATTCGGCATGGTGTTATCTGAAGCGTGTCCGCGATTTTTATGCGAAATACAGCCTTAACCATGTTGTCGAGCCGCAGATTCACAATGAAGTCATGCGCTGTCTCTACCGTGCTGAGGGAAGCGACTGGTTCTGGTGGTACGGTCCGCAGTTCTCCACCGAAAACGACTGGCTTTTCGACCGTCTTTTCAGGCGGCATCTGCGCAGAGTCTACAATCTGCTCGGGATGAACTATCCGACATTCCTCGATATTCCTATTTCGTCAAATTCGGAAACAAGCCTTTTTGTAGATCCGACGACCGAGATAAACCCGATAATTTCGGGCAGAAATAACGGCTATTACGAATGGGCCGGAGCGGGATTTTTCGAAAATTCGCGGAAAGCGGGCGGCGCGATGTACAATTCGATAAAACTTGTTGACAAAATTCTTTACGGATTCAACCGCGAAAAACTGTTTTTCAGAATCCAGCTTACGAATCCGATGCATTTCTACGAACACAAAAAATACTTTATCAAAGGATTTTTGATGGATCACCAGAACATCGACTTTGCCCTTCCGATGGTCCGTATTGAAAAAACTCCTTTCCTCATCCACTGCAGCAATGAATCGGGCAGGGTAGCGGATATGGTCGGTGCAGGAGAAGCTGCTTTCGACGAAGTTATGGAGTTTTCCCTTTATTCCAAAAAAATCGGTTTCAAAGCGGGCGAAAAAGCTAAAGTCTATTTCAAAATTCTTTCAAACGAAGGAATCGAACTCGAAAGAATCCCGGGGAACGGTTCTATTGAAGTCACTGTTCCTGATGATGCAGCCCTTTTCAAACTCTGGGACGTGTAGGAGAGATATGGAACTTATAAACAAACTTGAAAAGAATTTTCTGAAATTCCCTTTTGAACTTTTTGACGCAATTTTTTCACAGAAAAGTTTCATCGACATCGAGAGACTTAATGTCCATGACAGGGAATCCGGGCTCCTTTTTATAAAAAATTACGGCTATGACATAACTGATCCTGAGATTGCGGAGACGGTTTCTTCGATTTTGAGCGAGGCGAAAACTTTTATCCAGACCTATCTTTCGGAAGATCCCGAGGGGAAGACGGAAACTTTGATAATTCCGCCGGATATGCTGTGTGACGATGATATAGTGAGTCTGCTGATAAAGGCTTCGGAAAAGGAGAAAACGCTGGAACAGGCATGGGCCTGCGCTATTTTGAGGGTTGCTCACACTATAACTCACGTTGAAAACGATCTTGCCAAAAGTTTTATGCCGGGAATCAGAAACCAGATTTACAAGCGTTTCAGTTCGCATCTGAACGGCAGCGCTGCGGGGGGATATTTTCTCGGAACTGGCGACGATGCGATACGTCTTAAACTTTTCGAGATAAAAAACGACAAGTCGCGTGACAGCCTGATTCTCAAACTTCTTCACAAAAAGGAGAATGTCACAGCCGACATTTTTGACCGTGTCGGAGTGAGAATCGTAACTTACACAAAACTCGATATCATTCTTGTTCTCAGGTATTTCGCGACAAACCATGTTATTTCGTTTGCCAATATCAAGCCGAGCAGGACAAAAAACAACGTCGTCAACATTCCACGCTTTATCGAAGGTGTCGAAGAGCTTAAATCGCACGACCTTTCGTCATGGTCACAGGAAGATGTTGCCGAATTTCTAGAAAAATATCTTGAAATTCCGCCTGAGGAAAAGGCTGAAATCACAAAAAGGAACATTGAAGAGACGAATCTCTATTCTTCGACTTCATACTCTTCGATACAGCTTACAAGCCGTCTTCTCATAACTATGGAAGATCCGATAAATCCGGCAAAACCGACTTATCGCTTTTTCTTCCCGTTTGAAGTGCAGATTCTGGACGAGGAAAGCTTTATTGAAAGTCGTTCCGGACGTGCAAACCATGAAGAATACAAGAAAAACCAGATTGTTGCCGCGAGAAAACGGGTTCTTACAAATGTTCTCCGCTATCAGAGACAGCATCCGTGGGAAATGGAAATAAAATAATTGGAGGTTATTATGAAAAAAATCTTCTTGTTTATGGCAGTTCTGCTTGTTTCATCATTAGTTTTCGCGCAGAACGCAACGATTACGCTCAAAAACGGCAAAAAAATTTCGGGAAAAATCGTAAAAATCGAAGCTGCACAGCTTAGCAACACCAAGTCGCTTGTCGAGACGACAACTGTCATGGCTGCGCAAGGTGTAAACGAGCTCATGCTCAAGTTCGCAGACATCAAGGAAATCAATTTCAAAAGCAGCGATGACGTTTCGTGCTTCGAGGACGGCAGATTTGTACCCGTCAGAAAATTCTGCTCGATGAAATCTCTCTACAACATTGTTCCGAAGGTGAAAGGCGAGAGCAAGGAAGCGATTGAAATTGAGGATGACAAGGTTTTCTTTTTCCACATCGAGGGCGAGCAATCGCCGGTTGCCGCGTTTTTCTACAAAATTCAGGTAAGCAACGAAGGAAACGAGAGTAAAAAAGACTATCCCGACCTTGAAAGGGAAGTTCTCTCACTCAGCAAAAACGGCGTTAAAAAAATAGTTTTCAATTAGGAGGAGATATGCTTATTCACGCAAACGAAGAAACTTTTCAGGCTGAAGTCATCGATTTCAAAGGTGTTGCAATAGTCGATTTCTGGGCACAGTGGTGCGGTCCATGCAAAATGCTGGGACCGATTTTTGAAGAGCTTTCAAACGACTACGCAGACAATGCAAATGTAAAATTTGTAAAGGTCGATACCGACGAAAACATGGAACTTTCATTCAAATACAAAATCCGCGGAATTCCCTGCATCAAAGTTTTCAAAAACGGTCAGGAAATTGAAACTTCGGTTGGTCTTGTTCCGAAAGAGGAACTGGAAGATTTAGTTAAAAGAAACCTGTGATTTTTTAATTGTGCGCCCTCGACGTTACGTCGTCACGCCGTTACGCTATTCGTTATCCGGGATTTCATCATCGTCGCCGGTTTCTTCCGGTTCCGTTTCTTTCGGCGGATATTCGTCATCTTCAGTGCATTCTCGCTCTTTGCCGGCTTTGTTGTAGCAATGGCAGCCTGTCAGATTGACACTTGTATCCATTTTTGTCTTTCCCCAAACGTGATAGAACTCGGTTTTTGACGGATTTGTGTCGCTTGCAATGAGCATATATTTGTCAGGATCATTGTCTTCAAGGTAATAGCAGTATTTATACACATACTCATTTTCAAGATCGTAGAAATAGTCGTATTTTGTAAGAGTGAAGTCCTGTGTCGGTTCGTCCGAATCGAGAGCTTTTTCAAAATCGCGGAGATACATGTCAATGTCAGTGCGCTGAACTTTGAAGGGTCCGACATAATATTCTTTAGGTTCAATGCATTCAGAAGCGATTTTTACAATTGTTCCGCCGTTGCTGGGATATCTGAACATATACTGAGTGCAGTAGTAATTGATGTAGGTGTCTTCGGGGTAAGCGAAGTAGCCGATGCCGTAATCAAGATTGTATACCGGATAATCTGCCATTATCGAATAGAGGGCGAAAACCTGAGTGTGTTCATCCTTGTCTATAAGTTTGTCCCAATCCGGGAAAGCGGTTTTCTTTTTTGCAGGATTGTCTTTCATAAGAACATATTCAATCTCGTCGTTGAGGACATACATATCCTTGCTTTCATTGAAGTTGTTGAGAATGATGTGGATTTCGCCGGTTTCAGGGTAGTAGTAAAGCATGGAGTGCGATGCAAAAACATCACCTCCGTGACCGTAAAATTCACTGTGAGAGCCTTTTCCATACTGCGTTCCAAGCCCGTACATCGGGGTTCCGAGAAGGTCAACTATGTCAAGCATCTGGTTCATGCTGTCTTCGGAAAGGATCTCTCCATGGAAAAGCGCATGGCCGTATTTGAAAAGGTCTTCGACATTGGAAACGAGAGATCCGGCTGTCCACGCTTTGTGCTGATATTCATAGGGAACGATGTTTCCGCGAGCATCGTAAGCGTGTCCGTGAGCTTTGTTTTCTTCAGAATGCTCTTCAAAGCCTCTCATAAAAGTATTTTTGAGACCGAGCGGGTCAATTATTTTTTCGCGAATGACTTCATGTGCCGGTTTCCCTGCAACTTCGCTCATAATCAGCCCTGCGAGAACAAAATTTGCGTTGATGTAAGTCCATGATGTGCCGGGTTCGAAGTCAAAACGGCCGTTGACATCTTCGACGACATCTTCTGGGTCCATAACATCACTCATTTCCATGATACCAGAAGTGTGGTTGAGCAGCATTCTGACGGTGATGATGTCTCCTTTCTCAAAATCGGGGAACCACTTGTCTATTGTTTCGTCGAGGTCGATTTTTCCCTCTTCCTGCAAAAGAAGCATGGTTACGGCAGTGAAATTTTTGGTTATGCTACCGACTTCAAAAAGATCGTCCGCCTTAAGCGGTTCTTTTGTTTCGCTGTTGCGAACTCCTATTGCAAAAGAAGTAAGCTTGTCGTAACCGTATCCGACAACAACGCCGGTTCCATGCGCAAAATGCATATACTCTTCGGCAAGATTTTTAATGCTTTCAAGTTTTTCTTCGTCGGTAAGAGGCTGTTTCGGTTTCGGTTCGTCGTCAGAGTCGGTATCTTCGTTTTCATCATCAGTGTCATCAGTATCGGTCTTATCCGTTTCTGTGTCGGTATCGGAATCTGTCTCTGTGTCAGCATTGTCTGTGTCCGGAGTCTCTTCCTTGTTTTTGGAAGAACTTCCGCAGGATACTCCGAAAACAAGCATTGAAATAATAATCATTGCTGTGAGAAGTTTTTTCATATTGCTCTCCTTTAAAGTAATGTTGGTATATTAAGAATAGTGGTTTCGTTTTCTGTAAGTTCCTCTTCAGTGCATTCGCGTTTTGTCTCGTCTTTGTTGTAGCACTCGCATCCTTTAGCTCTTGCGCTTTCAGCCATTTTTGATTTTCCCCAAATGGTGTAATACTCAGTTCCGGAGGGATGCTGACTGCTTGAAATCATCATGTATTTGTCGGGATCGCTCTCTTCAAGCGAGTAGCATATTTTAGAGAGAAAATCTGTCTCGAGATCGTAATAGTAATCGTATTTCGTAATGTAGAAATTCTGTGTCGGCTCGCCGTATTCGACAGCCGCCTCGAAACTGCTCAGATACATATCGATATCTGTCCTTCCTACTTTTATCGTTCCTTCGTAATATCTTTCAGGTTCCATGCACTGCTGCACGATCTTCACATAACCCTGTGATTTGAACATGTAATGAGTGCAGTAAAAATCGGGTATGTAATCTTCGGGATAGATGAAGTACCCTATGGATTCGTTCAGTTCTTCAGACTCGTAGTCAGGAATCGGCGCGTAAAGGGAAAAAATCTGAGTGTCATCCCCATTGTCGACAAGTTCGTTCCAATCAGGAAAAACCGTCCCTTTTTCTGCTTCTCCCTCGTCCGCAAGAACATATTCCATCCAGTCGTTGAGAATAGCAAGGGTGCTTGAACTGCCGCTGAAGTTGTTGAACAGTATGTGTATTTCGCCGGTTTCAGGGTAGAAGGCAATCAAAGCCGCAGTTACGATAACATCTCCTCCGTGTGTGTAAAATTCACCGTGATGTCCTTTGTCATACATCATTCCGAGCCCGTAAACAGGTATTCCTGAAACTTTCACGAAATCAAGCATTTGGCTCATGCTTTCTTCGGAAAGAAGTTCTCCGTTGAAAAGCGCGTGAGAGTATTTGAACATATCTTCAATGTTTGAGACGATTCCGCCGGCTGTCCAGAAACGTTCGTTGAGTTCATAAGGAACAATGTTTCCGTACTCGTCGAAGGTGTGTCCGTGAGCCTTGTCATCCAACGGATACTCTTCGAAATTTTTCATAAAAGTGTGAGTCATTCCGAGTGGATCAAGTATTTTTTCACGGATAACTTCAACAGCATCTTTTCCGGTAATTTTGTTTATGATAAGCCCTGCGATAACGAAGTTCGTGTTGCTGTACGACCAGTCGGTTCCGGGTTCGAAGTTAAATTTTCCGTTGACCTTGTCTACCATACCTTCAAGATCGTCGAATTCGTTCCATTCCAGAATGCCTGAAGTGTGGTTGAGGAGCATTCTGACAGTGATTTTGTCACCTTTTTCAAAGTCGGGGAACCATTTGTCAATCGTCTGGTCGAGGTTTACTTTACCTTCTTCCTGCAAAAGAAGCATTGTAACGGCGGTGAAATTTTTGGTAATACTTCCGATATCAAAAAGATCGTCTGTCGAAAGCGGTTCCTGTGTTTTGCTGTTGCGGATACCGTAAGCTATGGAAGTGAGTTCATCTTTCCCGAAACCAATCACAACACCGGTTCCATGAGCGGAATTGACATATTCTTCGGCAAGATTTTTGATACTCTCCAGCTTTTTTTCATCAAATTCGGGCTCTTCTGAAACAGGTTCGTCTGCATCAGGCAGCAATTCGGTATCTTCGTCAGTATTTTCGATGTCATTGGTTTCTACATCGGTATCGGATTTTTCTTCGTTTTTAGAAGAACCACCGCAGGCTGCTCCGAAAAAGAGCATGAAAATAAGGATTGCCGCTGACGTAAATCTTTTCATGATGCCGCCTCCATGTATTTTTACAGTTACAAAATTTCCGACGGTGTCAGAATGGTGTCTTTTGCTTCGCGCAGTGTTTTCGGATAATCAATGTTGTAGTGCAGACCGCGGCTCTCTTTGCGTTTCATCGCGCTTTTTATAATGAGCTCGGCCGTGAGAGTGAGGTTCCTGAGTTCAAGAAGGTCACGCGAAACCTTGAAATTCCAGTAGTATTCGTTGATTTCGTGTTTCATAAGTTCCAGTCTTGCCAGAGCGCGCTCAAGGCGTTTATTGCTGCGGACGATTCCGACATAGTTCCACATTATGCGGCGCACTTCGTCCCAGTTCTGCTTGATGATGATCTTTTCATCTTCGTCTTCGGCATCTCCAGGATTCCATTCAGGAGGTTCGGGACATTCGCCTGAGTATTCGCCGAGATATGCGATAATCTCTTTGGCAACGTATTTTGCCATGACGGCAGCTTCAAGAAGCGAGTTGGAAGCAAGTCTGTTTGCGCCGTGAAGCCCGGTGTGTGCGACTTCTCCGCTTACGAATAGACCAGGAATAATTGTTTTGCCAGTCGGTTCACTCTGCAAGCCTCCGCATGAATAGTGAGCTGCAGGAACGACCGGTATCGGCATTGTTCTCATATCTATTCCTGCCTCCATGCAGATTCTGAAAATGTTCGGGAATCTCTGCTGCAGGAAGTGACCGTCAAGCTTGGTCATATCAAGGAATACGCAGTCATCGCCGCTCATTTTCATTTCGTGGTCAATAGCACGGGCAACGATGTCTCTCGGAGCAAGCGATTTCAGCGGATGGTACTTTTCCATGAAGGTTTCGCCGCGTTTGTTTATGAGAACGCCGCCTTCTCCGCGCAAAGCCTCGGAAATGAGCATTGACTTGATTTTTTCGTGGTAGAGAATCGTCGGATGGAACTGAATCATCTCCATGTTGACTACCGGAACGCCGGCTCTGAAACCGATTGCCACACCGTCACCGGTCGTAACATCGGGATTCGAGGTGTAAAGATAAACTTTGCCGCATCCGCCTGTCGCGAGAAGTACTGTTTTTGCTGTAATCGTAAGGATTTCACCGTTTTTGCCTAAAACGTATGCGCCGATGATTTTGTTGCTTTCGCTGCACATGAACTTCGATTCGGTGATAACGTCAATCGCAGTGTGATTTTCAAGAACAGTGATGTTCGAGTGGAGCAGAACAGCTTTCTTTACGACTTTTATCAGCTCGAAACCGGTGATATCGCCTGCATGAACGACTCTGCGCTCGGAATGGCCTCCTTCGCGTCCGAGGTCAAGATTCCCCTGAGCATCTTCCGTGAAGTGGCAGCCTAACTTCTCAAAGTATTTGATGGCATCGGGGCCGTTTTCCACAAAAAAGCGGACAGCCTTTTCGTTGTTGAGACCGGCACCTGCCGTGATGGTGTCCTGAATATGTTTTTCAAAGGAATCTACGTTGAAGTCAGTAACAGTCGCAATTCCGCCTTGTGCGTTGGCGCTGTTTGAAACATCAATGGCCTCTTTGGTTACAACTACTGTTTTAAGCCCTTTTTCAGCAAGGCTCAGAGCAGTCGAAAGCCCTGAAAGCCCGCTTCCTATAATGAGGGCGTCTGCATAAATGCGTTTCATTTCTCTCCTATTCGTTTATATACCAAAATTCGCTTATCAGTTCATTCATGGCTTTTTCGATCACTTTTTTGTCGTCATCTGACATGTTCACGAATTTAGCACTGAGTCCGATAACCTGATTTTCTTCCGTGCAGCGCAGAATTTCGGCACCGCATTTGATTATATGATCGGTTCCGGGAACCTGAAATTCAATTTCTATGATTGTTCCGACTTCATACGGATTGGGGGAAAGAATGTACATTCCGTTTGTACTCAGGTTGGCTGTCTGCTGAAAATAGTCGGCATTTCCGTCAATATTTCTTACCCACATTTTGACAGGAATACGCTCTTTAGTGCGTCTTTCCTTCTGTCTGCGGTCCTTTTTGCCTCTTGCATCGTTGGGAAGCTTGAACTGCAGATCATCTCTGCGGTCTTTGTTTTTTCTCCGATCTTCCATTTTTTTCTCCTTTAAAAAATACAAAAACACCTTGCAGAATATAATTCATTAAGAATTTAAAGTCCACATAAACCTCGTTTCTGAATATCTAAAGAAAAAACCACTCAAATTTCCTCCATTAACAGGTAAAAACAGCATTTTTTTTCAAAATTTAAGATTTTTTAACAATGAATATTTGAAATTTTTCTGTTTTTGGTGTTTAATGCTCTGTTTTTTTGTAGGAGTCATTCTTTAAGGAGAACATTATGGCTAAATTTGAAGTCTTTATTCCAATGGCTGGAAGCTCGAAAGGTGTTGTTATTATGGCGGAAAGTCAGGATTACATGGAGGCGCTCAAAGAGGCGCTTACGAGTAAAGGTCTCGCCGACTGCATGAAGCACATCCTTTGCGATGTCAAGGAAAACGGTCTTATTGTTGTCACCGATACCGATTCCAGAAGAAAATTTTATCTCAGGGAAGTCGATCCGGCGAACACTACCGACATCAGAGAGCTTGTTGAAGAGAAAAAAACAGGATGGGTTGCAGACAAGATCACTCCGAAAGATGAACTTCTTGCCGATCTTTTCACCGAAGTTATGGATGCTTGGGGAATGCCGCAGCAGAAGGGAATCGATTTCTTTCTTGATCTCGCGCTTAAATATATCCCGTGTGAAAGCGGTTCGTTTGCAAGATCAGATCTCAGCACTACCGATATGGAATTTGTTTCCTGCCGCGGTCCGAAAGCTGATTCTGTTCTCGGCATTAAGGTTCGCGTAGGCCAGGGACTTGTCGGTTTTGCGGCAAAACACAGCTGTTATATCGCTGTCGGTGACGTTCAGAAAGATCCTAGATTCTTCAAAGATATAAGCGAGAAGATAGGATACGAAACCACTTCGATAGTCTGTGTTCCCATAAAATCTCTCGAAACGAACATCACTTTCGGTGTTCTTGAACTTATCAACAAGAAGGGAAGCAGCCGTTTCGATTCCGACGATATGGAAGCAATGCGCTTTATCGGCGAGAAGATGGGCGAATATTTCCATATGATCTGGACTGGAACGAACAATAATTTTGATTAGTCAACGCGGCCTGATTCAGGCAGACTTTTTCCGGTCTTTCAATGAAGAAAATTTCTAAAAAACAGTATTTTGTCAATAATTTAATGGAGTTTTAAAATGAATTTCAAAGCTGGTCTTAAAGAGCTGCTTGATGCTCACAAAAAAGTTTTAGTCAACCCGTCAAGGGAAATGCTTATTCACAAATCGGTTACCAAAGAGAAAGTTTTTGTTACAAAAACAGGTGCATTGTCTGTCTGGACGCCGGCTGAATCGACCGGAAGAAGCCCTAAAGACACATTTATCGTAAAAAATTCCAAGACAGAAAAAACTGTTGACTGGACTTCTCCGAACAACCTTCCGGTATCGCAGGAAACTTTCGACATGCTTTTTGAGGATGCGATTGCGGGACTTTCCAAGAAAGATATGCTTTTTGTAACAGACAGAGTCATCGGAGCTGACGCAAGCTATGCTCTTCCGATCAGAACGATTACCGACAGAGCTTTCACTTCGCTTTTTGCCGACAATATGTTCAGAGCGGTTCCGGAAGGCATCGAAAAAAGTCTGCTCTGGGATAAACAATTCACGCTTCTGGTCCTTCCCTACGACAAACTTGACGAGAAGAAATACAGAAACCGCATCAGAATGATAAACGAGAACAAGTCAAGCGACATGGCGATAGTCATGGATTACGAAAATTCGATGGGTATCGTTTTCGGTTCGGCATACCTCGGAAGCTGCAAAAAACTTATGTTCACCGTCATGAACTACTACCTGCCTGAATACGGCATCCTTCCGCTTCACTGCAGTGCAAACGAAGGTGCAGACGGCAAAAGCGCGCTCATGCTTGGACTCAGCGGCACAGGCAAAACGACACTTTCGGCAGATCCCGAAAGAAAACTCATCGGCGATGACGAGCACGGCTGGAACGACAACGGCATCGCAAATTTCGAGAACGGTTGCTACGCTAAACTCATCAACCTCAAAAAAGAGAAAGAACCCGAAATCTACAACGCTGTTTTCCACGAAGCTGACTACATGGAACACGGCGCAATGATCGAAAACTGCATGATTTATCCGGACGGAACCATTGATTTCGACGACGAAAGATACACTGCTAATTCGCGTGCAAGCTATCCGCTCAGATTCCTCTCAAACATCAAGGAATCTTCTGTCAGCGGTCATCCGACGACGATTATTTTCCTCACCGCAGATGCTAACGGCGTTCTTCCGCCGGTCGCAAAACTCACGAGAGAACAGGCTATGCTCTGGTTCCTAATGGGCTACACGAGCAAACTTGCAGGAACGGAAACCGGAATCGTTGAGCCGGTAAGCACTTTCTCAAGATTCTTCGGTGCGCCTTTTATGCCGAGAAATCCTAATGATTACAGCGAACTGCTTGGCAAGAAAATGGATCGCCACGGCGTAAACGTTTATCTTGTAAATACTGGCTGGAGCGGTGGCGCTTACGGAACCGGCAAAAGAATGGATATCAACATCACGAGAGCGATTGTTTCTGCGGCAATCAGCGGCAAGCTTGAAAAATCGGAATACACCGAAGACAAACTTTTCCACGTCATGATCCCAAAGAGCTGCCCCGGCGTAGAAAGCTCGATCCTCGATCCGATCAACACCTGGAGCGACAAAGAGGCTTTCAAAGCGAGAGCAGAAAAACTTGCGGCAGACTTCGCAAAACAGTTTGACAAAGCTTACGGCAGCAATACCAGCATTTCTGACGCGGTCAGAAAACAATGCCCCGGGAAATAATGCTCAGAACCGAGAATCTTACAGCCGGATACGGAGCTGGAACGATTCTCGAAGACATAACCTTCCAGATCGAAAAAGGGGAGCGTTTCATCGTTTTAGGCGAGTCAGGCTGCGGAAAATCGACTTTGATGAAGGCGATTGTCGGCTTGAACCCGCCAACAAGCGGAAAGATATTCTTCCACGAAGAAGAAATAATTCATCCGATGCCGGAAAATTCTGATTTTTATAAGAAAATCGGCATATTATATCAGAATTCCGCACTTCTTAATTCGCTCACTCTAGAAGAAAACATTATGCTTCCCATAACCATGCATTATCCTGGTTTTTCCAAAAAAACTGCTCAGGACATAGCTGACGAAAAACTTGCGATGGTCAATCTCTATAAACACCGCGACAAATTTCCGCAGGAGCTTTCGGGCGGCATGAAAAAAAGGGGAGCTTTGGCGAGAGCGCTTGTTCTTGACCCGGACATTATCTTTTTCGATGAGCCTCAGGCAGGTCTCGACCCAGTCACGGCGCGCGATCTCGATATGCTTTTCATCAAGCTTAACGAGCAGCTGGGAACGACATATTTCATCGTAACTCACGAACTTCTTTCGATAAAAAGAACTGCTCAGAAAGTGCTCATGCTTGCAGACAAGCACGTTCTCTTCTCAGGCACATTTGACGGCGCGATGGCTTCGGAAATCTTCAAAGTCCAGCGCTTTTTCAACGTTGACAAGTATAGCAAAAATTAGGCGTAAATTTAAAAACTAAAATAGCAGAGCGGAACATCCGCTGAATTTTATTTCTTCTTTGCAGATATTGTGTGAATTGCAGACGAGTCCCGCATTGCAGGTTTTGTCGGCATAGCATTCACCGTGAAGCGCACCCTGTTCGTGATTTGCGCTGTCTGAGTCACCTGTGTCGCTTGACTGGCTTTCGCTGTCCGTGTCATCTCCGGTGTCAGCATTGTCGGAGTCGTCTCCGGTGTCGGTGTTGTCGCTGTCAGCTTTGTCGGAATCGTCCCCTGTGTCAGTGTCATCTTCGGTGTCACCGGTGTCTGTATTGTGTGAAACCGTGTCAATACTGACAATCAGCATATTTGTGTAGACCTGATCCTGATTTGCGCCGATTTTGATATTGAACTCGGTGTCTCCTTTGTTGAATCTTCCGCTGAAAGGACCGCTCGGGCTCGTATCGACCATCATAATGTCGGCATCGATCGCATATTCGATCTTATTGGTCGTATCTGACGGGTTGTCGGGATTGCCGACGCACCAGTAGTTTTCGCTGTCTTCCCAGCCGAAAACCGAAGAGATCGAGTTGTAGATCTCGGTGTATTCGAATGCACGGCCGGTGCTGTCCTGATGTCTCGGAGGATTGCAGTTGTTGAAAAGAGGTGCGAAATCTTCAGGACTGCTCTGACCGCTTACTGAAAGAGCTTCGGGCGCAGCAGAACCTGCAATGGATATTCCGGTCGCACTTGCAAGTCCCGGGTCGCCTTCAAAAACGACAAGACCGAGTTTGATGACTGCGTTTTCGGGAAGCTCAAAACCTTGGACAGTTATTGTTTTGGTTTCAAAACGGTAAGCTGAAAGACCGTTGTAAAAGTAGATTTTTTTTGCACTGATCTTGGAGGACGTGTAGACAATAGGCATAAACCAGCCGCCGACCAGACCGCTTGTGGTAAGGTAGTTCTGGTGATTCGAGCATTCCATACCTTTTACGTTGTAGTCGCCGTAAAGGGCTTCACCCGAGTTCATGCCTGCATCCTCACCCATTTTGATGATTTTTTTCATGAAGTCGGAAACTTCGACTCTGTAGGTGTAAATGCCGGTGTTGCCACTATTAGAATCCTGAATATTCAAAGCTTCGTATTCAAAGTCACCCATCTGTGACGTTGCGAGGTTTCCCTGCTTTGAAGCGGTGATTTCGCTTGAAAGAGTAATTCCGGGTTTTAGTGAATTTTTGAAAGTCAGAGTCACCGAATTATCTGTTTTCCCGTTCAAATTGTCCGGATTCTGAGTCGATAGCCAAACCAGAAACGCACGGTCGATGTCGGCATCAGACGGAATGTGTTTCGAAGTGAGAGTGTAAGTCGAGCCGATACTCTGATCTATGCAGGTGTCGGCCTGCGGATTGGTGTCCGAAGTCGTCGCTTCTCCGGAGACTTTTTCAACCAAAGATTTGTGCATGATGAAAAAGTCCCATCTGCCTTCCTCCCATTTGAGCTGATTGCCTTTTGAATCGACGGAGATTCCGTTGTTTCCGATTGCTGCTGACATGAAAAACGGAGCCAAAACCATAAAAACTATCAAAAATCTTTTCATTGAAAACCTCCTACCAGTTCAACGCGAATTGAAGTGTTCCGGCAGCAGGATCCGCACCGAAAGAGAGGTTGTATTTTTGCTGCACCTCTTTTTCGCCTTTGAGCTTGATGCTGTAAAGGACAACTCCGGTAGCAATCAGTGCAGCACCGACACCAGCAGTGACTCCGCCCACAATCATAAAGGTTTTCCGTTTTTTGTCCGCACGGTTAACTTGTTTGCGAAAATCGTCTTCTTTATCGATATTGCTATCCAGATATTGTTGATAATAATTGCTGCGTTTCTTTTTCCATTCGTTCATGGAATAAAACGAAATTCCGCTGACAACTCCGGCAGCGACTCCTGCGACAAGGGTCGTTGTAGCTACTGCGATTCTTGTTTTTCTGCCTGCTTGGTTTAGTTCGTCTTTGAATTTCTGTTTTTCTTCCGCATCTTTCTGGCGTTCTTCTGATCTTTTTCTCTGTTCTTCTTCCGCTTTTATCTTTTCATTTTCTTCAGTTTTTTCTTCAATATTTTCAGATTTGACAGGTTCTGGAGTTTTGGCTGCTTCATCATTGTGTCTGATCTGCGTTCCTGAAATCTGTTCCGCTATTTTGTCAAGAGCCGAAACAAGCGATGGTTCCGATCCGTCAAAATTCTGTTTTGCTCCGACGACTGTCGCTTCTTTCGCAAGATCGATGAGTTCCGAAGTAATAACATAAACGCCGCCTAAAGAATTAATGGTTGTCCTTAGAATCGTGTCGGCTGAAAGTGCCTGCCCAAGCGGAATCTGGCAGTTTTTGTCGTTGCAAAGTTTGTATGATTCTTTTTTCATTTCGGCAATCATTACTTTTTCCTGACGCTCTTTCGCAATGACGATGAACTTGTTCGAGGCTACGAAAGCGCTGCGGATGTATTCTGTTGCATCGGACAATGTTTTTTCGGACAAAGTTCCGCTTCTGTCTTCAAATTCCATGACGGCAAGTTTTAACTTTTCGTCATCATCGGCAAACAGATTCGCTGCCAAGATAAAAAAAAGAAAGAGCATGCAGATTTTTTTCATTTTTATCTCCGAAAACGTTGCTGATTACCTTCTTACCGGCTTGATTTTGACTTTTCCGTCTTCATAGTAGACATCGAACGAGAAGTTGTTGCCGAATTTTTCGCGGACATCGCCGATTTTCTTGGTCAGCATTTCGGTTACAGCATCAAAACTGTAGGCCTTGTTCGTATATTTTTTGCTTAACTCTATGAATTTATTGGCGGTCTGATCAATCATTGCACTCATCACAAATGCTTCGGCATCTTTTCTTTCAACAGAATCTGCTGCCGATTTCAAATCTGAAAGATCACTGCTTCCTGCACAGCCAAAGAATTTGCAGCCCGGTTTTGCGCGTCCTTCTTCGATGTCGCGGACGCATCTTTCCCACTTCTGACGATATGATGTAAAGCGGTTTACGAGCTGTGTTGCAAGATTCTGCTCTACAAGATTTTGCGACATTGTGGCATTTCTCATAAGCAGGGAAATCTCTTTCTTCATGTTTTCAAGTGCCTGAAGCGGGGGACGCTTTTCCTGCGCCGTGAAATACATGTTAAAATCGTGGTCTAATTTTTCTATTTTTGTGATGAGAGTCGAAACAAATTCGCCAATCTGCATTATTTCTTTTTCGGAAGTTTGAGATCTTCGATTTTAATGAGTTCAGCCTGAGTCGCAACCTTAACCGCGTTGACTTCCCACTGAAGTTTTCCTGTCCAGTTGCCGTCGATATCGCCTGCATCGTAGCCGGGGATGATGATGTTTCTCTCTTCACCGGGCTGGATCGGGTAGATTTCTTCAATCTGGCGGGTGTAAATTACGAAGAAAGTCTTCTCGAAAAGAACTTTCTGTTCTGCATCATCCATGAATTTTACGAGAACGCCGACATAGCTGAGCGGTTTGTCGGTATTGTTTTTAACCGTTGCATCCATCATATACTGAGCTGTCGGGCCGTCACCGACTTCGCCGTTGCGGAGATTCTTGACTTCGATTTTGTCCTTATAAAGTTTAGCGGTTTCGATAAGTTCCGGATCAATAGGAATCTCGATGGAATCGCGTTTCCGCTCTTCGAGAATCTGGTCAATTCTTTCCTGAAGTCTTACCTGCCATTTGCCGTTGTTTTTGTTTATGTAGTATGTGATTTTTGCTTCGGGAAGTTTGTTGAAAGCAACTTTCTGACCGGTATATTCAGTTTCAATGATTGCTTTGTCGCCGGCTTCGTTGATTTTTACCGGTTTGTTTTTAAGGAACATTGCATTGCCGGAAATGTTCTGAGCGTCTTCCAAAAACTTTTTCTGTCCGACAACTTCCTGAGATTCCTGATCAAGCATTTCCCATGCTTTTGCGAAATTTTTCGCTTTGAGAAGCTCGACATAAGAATCTATCGTTTTCTCTGCTTCGCCTTTTGATCCGGCGCATGAAATCGTGAAAAGCGCAAGGAAAAGTGTGAAAATCAAACCTGTGGAATGAAATTTTTTCATCTTAATCTCCGTTGTTTCTGTTTTATTTTTCTTCAGGAAACACTTCATCTTTGTCGTCAAGTGTGAGATTTAAAGCCTCGAGAATCTTTCTCTTTGTCGCAAGGCGGCAGTCATATCCTTTTTCAATTCTGTCGAGCGTGACAAGTGAAATTTCAGCTTCGCGGGCAAGCTCTGTTTTGCTTATTAATCTTTTTTCTCTTATTGTTTTCAAATTATTTGTCTTTTCTTTTTCCATAGCATACTCCTAAAAAACGAAGAATTTTAGTCCGAAAGCGATTCAAGTCAAGAGTTTTGGGAATTTTTGAGCCTAAAAAACGATTTTTCCGGAATTAGTAATAAATTCTGCCTTTTTTTCCGTAAATTACCTTAGTTCCGTCCGCTCCCGGAAGGTAAATCGCATTTGAAAGTTCATGATCCGTTGTAAGAACGGCGCCGTTGCCGGCAATAAGATTCGGTCCGAGAACGATTTCGCTGCTTTTTTCTATTTCACAGTTGTTGCCTATTACTATCGGAGGCTCCTGTTTTATCGGCGGGAAGTTGAGCTTTTTGCCTAAAGCAACAAAAAAATCTTCGTTTGCACCGCTTAAATGCTCATATTTTGTGTGGTAATAGTCACCGAAGATGTCGGTGTCGTCAAAGAATTTGAGCGGCAGTGTGCGCAGCAGTTCGAACGAACAGTCGAGATATCCGTCGGGTGTTCCCATATCCCACCAGTTGCCTTTGATATAAAAGGCATTGAGATTGCGTCTGGACTTGATTATCCGTTTATAGACATAGCTTGTGATTGAAACGAAGCAGTCTTTTGGAATAAATTCGAGAAGCTGCGGATTTATGACATGTATGCCTGTAAAAAGCGCGTTGCCTTCAGGAATCGTGTCATAGAAGGACTCGTTGAGCAGTCGTACTATTTTGTTGCCGTCTACGCGGATAACGGCGCGCGGATCTTTCTGGGAAGCCGGAAGTATGCCCAAAGTCGCCAGAGAATCGGAGTGATTGTGGCTCTCGATCATCTTGTCAAGGTCGAAGTTAAATATTGTGTCGGAATTTATGACGATGAAAGGCTCTTTTTTGACAAAAGGCTCCATTGAAGCGATTGCTCCGCCGGTACCTAGAATCTCGCTCTCATGCAGATATTCAATGCTTACACCGTATTTACTGCCGTTGCCGAGAGCTTTTTCTATTTTTTCGCCGTGAGAATGAAGGTTGATGTAGATTTCCTTTATCCCGTAGTGTTTAAGGAAGTAGATGTTGTATTCAATCGTAGGACGGTTCAGCACAGGTATCAGGGGTTTCGGGATTGTGTCTGTGATCGGAGCCATTCTGGTTCCGAAACCTGCTGCTAAAATTAAAGCTTTCACTTTGTTCTCCCATTGTCGAATTCTGGAATAAACGGAGCAAGAAGATCCAGAATCTTCTCGAGTTCAAGTTTTACAAGAGCGTCTTTCACATAACCGAGTGTCGGCAGAATGTATGGAACAAACCACTCTTTCCCTTTGACCTGATTGAGATAGACGAATCTCCCGGCATCTTTCATTTTGCGCTGCAGCGTCTGGATATAGAAAGCATGTTCGTAAACTTCGTAATCGTTGAAAAGTTCTTGCATTACGCTGTTCGTGTTCCAGAAGTAGGAAAGCAGGGAAGAAAGTTCTTCTGCTGAAAGGGTTACATAGGAATCGCGAAGCAGAGAAACAAGGTCGTATACTGCAGGCGCCATAAGCGCGTCCTGAAAGTCGATCAGGTATTTCGTACCGTCTTTCACCATGATGTTTTTCGACTGAAAATCTCTGTGCGAAAAGAAATACGGCAGGTTGTAAAGCTCTTTCGAAATTCTGGTGCAGTATTTTTCAAGTTTCGGCCATAAATTTTTGTATGGGACAGCGTAAACCCTTTTTGCGATCATGTATTCGTAAAAATGGTAGAACTCATCCATGAAGAGTTTGGTTGTAAATTTCCTTTTGTCTGCCGGAGTATCGAATTTTGTGCGCGAGTAAATTTTTTGCTGCGTGTCGGCAAGCAGGTCGAGAGCGTCTTTTATGTATTTGAACTTGTTCTTTCTGTCATTTTCGATGAGTTTGAAAAGAGTTGTATCTCCCAAATCTTCAAGAAGCATCGCTTTCTGTTCGTCAATTACCGCGAGAATTCCTGGAACATTCACTCCGATATCGCTTAAAAAATTGCGTATTTCCATGAAATCGTTGAAAGAATCACCGCGTCCAAATTCGCCGGGTTTGATGTTCGCGACTTTCATCATCACGACGGAAGTGTTTTCAAAGTGTATGCGGCAATACGATCTGCCGGAAGCGTCGCCGAAAAGCGGTTCGACAAAAAAATCGAGAACTTTTCTCCCTTTGTAAAGGCTCAGAAGCTGATAAGCCAGAAAATCTGTTTCGTAATTCATCATTTTGTCTCCAGCTGATCGTAAAATTCATAAATTACCGAGAAAAAATAAGGTGTTATAAGAGCGCCGGCAATAAACCCGAGCGGCATGAACAACTGCGCTAAAAGAAGCGCAAGGGCTGCCGAAGCGTAAAAAATAAGCGAAAACAGAAAAAGCGGAAGTCTGTAGCCGTTTCCCTCGCGGAGACTGTCCATCATAGCATCAACGGCGAATTTCTGTTTGCGGGCCGTGATAAAAAATGTAAACATGAACAGACTGAAAAGAAGGATGGAAGGTATTCCTGCCGCTGCTGCGCCTATAATTAACAGCGGAAAAAGAAGTATAGATACCAAAAAACCGTTTTTAAAGCAGGTTAAAAGCAGCTTGGGTGATGAGAAAGTGTCGTTTTTTATCCCTTGAGATGCGCAAATGACAGAATTGGCGAGCAGGATCATCAGAAAACCTTCAAAAATCAATGTCAGAATCACCCCTGCCGTTATGCTGAAATGAAAGAAGACCGGCGGGACGGCAACCAGCGCGCCCAAGCCTATGAGTTTCGAGAAATTAGATTTGTATTGAATCCAACCTTGTTCAAAAGCCCCGACAAAATCAAGCCTTTCAGTCTTGCGCATTACTTCCTCCACTTATTCCGTGACTGCGGCGATATTCCTGAGATTTGACTTTATGATTTCCATTTCCTGTTCCGAAAGACCGGCGGTCATCTCTTTGAAGAAAGCTTCTCCGGTTTTTTTGTATGCCTGTATCTTTGTTTCAATATCTTTTTCCGAAGTGTCGTTTTTTTTCAGAATTTCAATTCTTTTTTGCATTGTTTCATCGCTGATTTCGTTAAAGGCCAGGTAGCATTTCAGTATTTTTTTTGATTTTTTCATGAAAATTTCAGGCTTGAGCCCTTTGCTTTCAAGATATTTGTTAATTTCGCTTTTGCCTTCTTCAATCAGTTTGTATGCTGCTCCCGGCTGTGCTTCCGAGATTTTTTTGTCGTATTCCGATGTTATGGCGTCAATAGTTTTTTTGTGCTCGACAAGAAGCATAATATCTGTTTGAGTTATTGTTAAATCAGGTTCTTTTGAGACTTCTTCTTTCTGGGAACACGAAAATAGAAGAGATAAGGTGCATAAAACTGCGGCAAAAACAGCCTTGCCAGAGCGAAAAAGAACTCTTTTCATCAGACCTCCCGAAAAAAATCCGCATATTCTATATGAAAACGGAGTAAAGACAAATTTTTGGCTTGAGGATAAAAAAAGAGCCGGACTAAGCCGGCTCTTCAAGTTATCATGGAGATTTTTTACTTTTTAGCGGTAAGAACTCTTTCCATTCTCTTCAAACCTTCTTTGACGTCAGCTTCTGTGATGTCAAGGAACGGTCTGAATCTGATTGAATTGTCGCCGCATGCAAGAACGATCATGTTTTCTTTGTTCATGCAGTCGTCGATGAATTTGTTTCTAGCTTCGCCATCTTTCATATCGAATGCGCAGAGAAGACCTTTACCTCTGACGTTGAAGATTTTGCCTTTTGTCTTCTTTGAAAGTGCTTCAAGTCCTTCGAGGAGGATTTTTCCCATTTTCGCTGCGTTCTCAACGAGCTTTTCTTCCTTTATTATCTTGAGGTAACGAGCGGTTCTCTTCATATCGACGATGTTGCCGCCCCAAGTAGAATTAAGTCTGCTTGATTCAACGAAAACATTGTTTTTAACCGAAAGGACTCTGTCGTTTGCAAGGATACCGCAAACCTGGAATTTCTTTCCGAAGCAGATGATGTCGGGTTTTACGCCGTAATGTTCGTGAGTCCACCATTTGCCGCTGAGACCGCCGCCTGCCTGAACTTCGTCGAAGATAAGGAGGAAATCGTATTTGTCAGCGAACTTTCTGAGTTCCTGGATGAACTCTTTTCTGAAGTGGTTGTCACCGCCTTCGCCCTGAACCGGTTCAATGATGAGACCGGCGATCTGGCTGCCGTATTTTTCACATGCGTCAAGGATTTCTTTGCATGCGATTTTTTCTGATTCGATGGTCTTCTTCAGATTTTCGCCTTCAAGCGGGAAAATAGCTTTCGGGTTTGTGATTCTCGGCCAGTCGAATTTCGGGAAATACATATATTTTCTCGGGTCGGAAGTGTTGGTGAGCGAAAGGGTGTAACCGGTTCTGCCGTGGAAAGCCTGTTTGAAGTGGATGATCTTCATCTCGTTTTCGTCGATTCTGACACCCTTCTCAAGGTTCTTTCTGAACTTCCAGTCGAAAGCGGTCTTAAGTGCGTTCTCAACTGCAAGGCCGCCGCCGTCAACAAAGAACATCTTTTTCATGTAAGCCGGTTTTGCGGTTTCAGCCATAGCTTCTACAAATTCAGCCATTGTGGTGGTGTAGAAGTCACTGTTCGAAATTTTGTGAAGAGCTACTTCACCAATCTCTTTGATGAAATCGTCGTTGTGAAGTTTCGGATGGTTGAATCCGATCGGCATTGAAGCAAAGAATGAGAAGAAATCAAGGTATTCCTTGTTGTGTTTTGCATCGTACATGTAGCTGCCATGGCTTTTTTCTGTGTCGACAACCATGTCGTAGCCGTCTTTGAGGATGTACTTGCCAAGGATCTCGTGGACCTGGGAAGCCTTCATTCCTTTGATCTCAGCGGGTTTGACTTCTTTGAGTGTTTTCGCGCAGCAAGCTTTTTTTGCGCACGGTTTTTTTGCCGGAGCAGCTTTTGCAGCCGGGGTCGCTTTCTTTGTTGCCATTTTCAACTCCTTAAAAAAAATTATTAAAAAACGGGACACCAAATTTCACAAAACGATTAACAATGCAGAGATAATCTTTTTTTTCCTTTATTGCAACAAAAATCTGAGAAATCCCTAAATTCCTTAGACACCCTAGATTCTCTAAATTCCCTAGGTCTTTACATATACCCGTCTTTCCGGAGCGTTTCCAGGCCGCCGCCGTCATCTTTATCCTGCGCCCTGCCTGAGCGTTCCGCGATCTTGGCGAACTTTCCGCTCCTCAGTTCTTCGATTATTTCAGAAACATTTTTTGCCGTGCTTTCAACAGGGAAAGTGCACGGATAACATCCGAGAGAACGGTATCTTTTTCCTTCTCCGTGGTCGTAATAAAGCGAGACTGTCGGGATTTTTTCGCGTTCGATATATTCCCAGATGTTGAGCTCGGTCCAGTCGAGAAGCGGATGGATCCTGAGGTGCGTTCCCGGCGCGAAATCGGTCTTGAACTGATTCCAGAACTCGGGCGGCTGATCGCCGATGTTCCATTCGTTCGAGGCGTTTCGCGGCGAGAAGTAGCGTTCTTTCGAGCGGCTCCCTTCTTCGTCGCTTCTGATCCCGAGAATTATCGCGGTGAATGCTTCGTGCGATTTGTCAAGCTCGTAGCAGCCCTTTTCGTGGTTGAAAATGTATCTTTTGCCGGTGCCGTCAAGCGTTGATTTCAAAGCCTGAGTTTTGAGATTGCGGCAGCAGGTTATCCTGTCGACATTTCCGTCGGGGAAAGTCGCCTTCTGCGCCAGCGCCTCTTCGTTGACTCCTACGATCATGTTGAGGTGCCAGTCTTTCGTGAGTCTGTCGCGGTATTCGATCATTTCAGGGATCTTGTAGTGCGTGTCAATGTGGATGAGCGGAAACGGAACGTGACCGAAAAACGCCTTTTTAACGAGCCACAGAAGAACAGTGCTGTCCTTGCCGATAGACCAGAGCATACCCAGATTTTTGAAATTCGCGTAAGATTCTCTGATGATGTGGATCGAAATCGCCTCAAGGCGGTCAAGGTGTTCCATGCAGCCTCCCAAAAAAGCCGCGAATCTTAACAATATTTTCGGGAAAGTAAAATTTCGTCGTCATGCCGTCACAACGAAACGCCGTCACGTTTTAAAAAAGGATTGAATTTCTTTTCCAGCGCGATTGTGGTGTTTTCATCATGGCCGGGATAAACAACGGTTTCGTCAGGAAGAGTCATGAGCTTGTTTTTTATACTTTCAATGATTTTTCTGCCGTCGCCGCCAGGAAAATCGGTACGCCCGATGCTGCTTCTGAAAAGGGTGTCGCCCGAAAAAAGAATGCTGTTTTCATATGTTTCCGATTTTTCGATGTAGAAGCAGGTGCTCCCGGGAGTGTGTCCCGGCGTGTGAAAAACTTTGATTTTTGTTCCGGCGAAATCAAGCGTCATGCCGTCTTCAAGTTTAATGTCGACTTTTTCTTTGAAAACGAAAGTGAAGCCGAAATCTTCCGAAAAGTTGAGCTGCGGCGAATAGAGCCAGTCGTGTTCGAAAGCGCTGACGGCTGTTTTTGCTTCGGGAAATGCGTTTTTGACATCGTTGAGTCCGCCTATGTGGTCAAAATGAGTGTGCGTCAGAAGAATGTAAAGCACTTCCGAATTTCCGGCAGCCTTTATTATTTTGCCGGCATCACCTCCAGGATCGATTATGAATGCTTTTCCTTGTTCCGAAACGATGTAACAGTTGGCTCCGATCGGAGCGACAGGCATTTTTTTGATTTCCATTTTTCACCTCCGGAAAACAAACCGTGTGAGATTATACAGAAACACCGGATTTTTAGAAATTTCCTTGCATTGAATATTTTTTCTACTATAAACAACCGATTTTTGTTTTCTTATAAATTTAAGAGAGGGAACTATGAACAAGACTCCGTTATTTGAAAGACACGTAGCAATGGGCGCTACAATGGCTGAATTCGGCGGATGGGACATGCCGCTGTGGTATAAAACCGGTCAGACTGCCGAACATAAGGCGACACGTGAAAACTGCGGCCTTTTCGACATCTGCCACATGGGTGAATACATCATCACCGGAAAAGATTCCTTCGCTTTCTGGCAGAAAATGCTCACCAACGACGTCAGAGCAATCGAAGACGGTCAGGCTCAGTACAACTTCATGCTCAACGAGAAAGGCTGCGTAATCGATGACTGCATCGTTTACCGCTTCAACGAAGAAAAATGGATGCTCGTTGTCAACGCTGGAACTCAGGGCAGCGACTTCGAATGGCTCAAACAGAATGCTCTTCCCGACATGAAACTTGAAAACATCAGTGCGCAGACCTGCAAACTTGACCTTCAGGGCCCGAACGCACCGAAGCTCATCGCTGAGATCGCAGGAAGAGAAACGATCGAAGGACTCAAGTTCTTCCGCTTCGTTGACAATGTTGACCTTGACGGGATCAAAGTTCTCCTCAGCAGAACGGGCTACACCGGCGAGATCGGTTTCGAGATCTACTGCGACATAAACGAAACTGTAAAACTTTGGGATCTCCTTCTTACGAGAGGCGAAAAATACGGGATCATGCCGGCAGGACTCGGCGCAAGAGATACTCTCAGACTTGAGGCTGGTCTTCCGCTTTCGGGCCACGAAGTACGCCCGGATGTAGTAGCTGCAGGAACTCCGTGGGAATTCGCGATCAGCTACGAGCACGATTTCATCGGCAAAGAGCCGCTTATGGCTGCAAAAGGAACGATCTTCGCTTATGCGATCACGGTCGAAGGCAAGAGAAAACCGGGCGACCACTCGAAAGTTCTCTACAAAGGCGAAGAGATCGGCGTTCTCACTTCGGAGATCATGGCAGTTTCGCTCGGAATGGTTCCGGCAGGCTTCATCAGAGTCAACAAGGAACTTGCTATCGACGAAGAGATCGAGCTTCTTAACGAAAAAGGCAAGACTTTCAAGGCTTTCGTCAAGGCGAACCCGCTTGTAAAGGGCACTTCAAGAAAGAAAATGGCTTCTATGTTATAACTTTTAATAACTTTTTTTGAGGAGAAAATCATGGCAAACTACAATGTTCCTTCCGAACTCAGGTACTCGGAAACCCACGAATGGGTAAAGGATCTCGGCAACAAAAGATACCGTCTCGGTATCACCGATTTCGCAGCTCAGCATGCCGGCGACATCACCTACGTCGAACTTCCGGAAACTGAGACCGTTATCGACAAAGACGGCGTTGACTGCACGATCGAGACAGTAAAAAGCTCCGAAGACATCTGCAACCAGATCTCGGGAACGATCGTTGCTGTAAACGACATGCTCGAAGACAGCCCTGAAACAGTAAGCAGCGACTGCTACGGCGACGGATGGCTTTACGAAGTCGAAGCGGAAAGCGACGAGGATTTCAGCTCGCTTATGACCGCTGAAGAATACGAAGAATTCCTTGCAACTCAGGAAGACTAAGTGTTTCAGAGGATTTTTGATTCGGGGGAGCGTTTTTCGTTCCCCTTTTTTTATTAAAAACTTGAGAGGTAAAAAATGAGATACCTTCCGATAACGGATAAAGAAAGGAAAGAGATGCTCGATAAGATCGGCGTTCCGTCGGTCGAAGCGCTCTTTTCACCGCTTCCGCAGAACGTTCTGCTCAAAAAAGAGCTGAACATCCCCTCTGCAAAAAGCGAACCTGAACTTGAAAAAATCATGGACGAACTCGGCAAGGAAAACACTGGCGCGAACATGCTTTCCTTCCTCGGCGGCGGCTGCTACAAACACCACTGCCCCGCTCTCGTTGACCAGATGATCTCGAGAAGCGAGTTCTACACTTCATACACTCCCTACCAGCCAGAAGTCAGCCAGGGAACGCTTCAGGCTATATTCGAGTTCCAGACGATGATCGCGAACCTTTTCAAAATGGATGTCGCGAACGCTTCGATGTATGACGGCGCGACCGCTGCGGCTGAAGCAGTTCTTATGTCGCACAAAATCCAGACGAAAAGACACAAAGTCCTCATCGCTTCAACCGTCAACCCGCAGTACATCCAGACGATCAGAACCTACACCGGCTTCGTTGTAGATTCTATCGACCTTCTTGAAATGGATGCCGCTACTGGCTGCGTTGCAGAAAAGGAACTTGCAAAAATCGACGAAGACACGATCTGCGTAGTTTTCCAGTATCCGAACTACTTCGGCATGATCGAAAATATCCGCAAGATCTCCGAAGTTACGCATGAAAAGGGCGCGTTGCTCATTCCGGTCATCACCGAAACAACGGCTCTCGGAATCCTCGCTACTCCCGGCGACATCGACGCTGATATCGCAGTCGGCGACGGTCAGGCACTCGGAATTCCGGTAAACTTCGGCGGCCCCGGCGTAGGTCTTTTCACCTGCAAGGAAAAATACATGAGAAAGATGCCCGGCAGACTTATCGGCCAGACAGTCGACAAGAACGGCAACCGCTGCTTCGTTCTCACCCTTTCGGCCAGAGAGCAGCACATCAAACGCGAAAAAGCGACCTCGAACATCTGCTCCAACCAGGGACTTATGGCGACGGCAGCTTCCATCTACCTCGCTACGATGGGCAAACAGGGCATGAAGGAAGTCGCGCTCATGAACCTCAAACGTGCGGATTACCTCAAGAACAAGATCGAGAAGGAGACTCCGTGCAAAGTCGCTTTCAAAGGAAACAACTACAACGAATTCACGATCCTCACACCGGGATGCGCATGCTGCGTACTCAAAGCACTTGCGGAAAAGGGAATCCTCGGCGGAATCCACGCGAAAAAATACTACCCCGAACTTGAAAACGCGGTCATCGTAAACACGACCGAGATCCACAGCTACGAAGAGCTTGACAAGTTCGTTGCGGCACTCAAAGAAGTTACAGGAGGTGCAAAATGAGTTACCCCGGAATGAAAGACCTCAAACTTAAAGAATCGGTCATTTTTGAAAGAAGCCGCGAAGGAAGACGCGGATATTCGCTTCCCGAAGAAGATCTCAAAGGTGCGGAAAACATACTGCCGGCAGAGCTCCGCAGAGACGATCTCGACCTTCCGGAACTCAGCGAAGTCGATGTCGTACGCCACTACACGAGACTTTCGACTTACAACTACAGCCTTGACCACGGTTTCTATCCGCTCGGCAGCTGCACGATGAAGTATAACCCGAAGATCAACGAAAAACTTGTCAGAAACCCGCAGTTCACGGAACTTCACCCCGAAACTCCGGCTCCTTACGCGCAGGGAACTCTCAAGATAATGTTCGAAATGCAGAGAATGCTCGCTGAGATCGGCGGCTTTGCGGCATGCACGCTCAATCCCGCTGCAGGCGCACACGGCGAATACACCGGTATCGGCATCATCAGAAGCTACTTCGACAAGATCGGCGACAAGAAACGTAAAAAAATAATCATCCCCGACAGTGCACACGGCACGAACCCCGCAAGCTGCGCTCTCAACGGATTTGAAGTTGTCGTCCTTCAGAGCGACGAGCACGGAAAAGTCAACCTTGACACGCTCAGATCGCTTCTTACAGACGAAGTTGCAGGCATCATGCTCACCAACCCGAACACGCTCGGCGTTTTCGAAAGCGACATCCTTGCGATCACGAAGATGGTCCACGATGCTGGCGGCCTTGTTTACGGCGACGGCGCAAACATGAACGCACTTCTCGGTGTTGCAAGACCTGGAGACATGGGGATCGACGTCCTTCACTACAACCTGCACAAGACCTTCTCGACTCCTCACGGCGGCGGCGGCCCCGGAGCAGGTCCTGTCGGCGTATGCGAAAAACTCGTTGAATTCCTTCCGAATCCGTTCGTAGTCCTCAAAGACGGACTTTACACCTTCAACGATTCCGACAATTCGATGGGAAGAGTCCGCTCATTCTACGGAAACATGGGCGTAACGCTCAAAGCGTTCATCTATATCCTTGAATACGGAAAGGAACATCTCGGCGAGACCGCTAAAAACGCTGTTCTCAACGCGAACTACATCAAAGCGTGCCTTCGTGACTACTACCACCTCAAATACAAATCAGACACGCTCCACGAAGTCGTTTTCGACGATTCAGAGATGCCGAACCACATCACCACTATGGATATCGCGAAAGCACTCATCGACCGCGGCTACCATCCGCCGACAGTCTACTTCCCGCTCATCGTTCACGGCGCACTCATGATCGAGCCGACCGAAAGCGAAAGCAAAGAGACTCTCGACGAGTTCATCGAAGCAATGATCGACATCGCCGAAACAGCCAAAACCAATCCCGAAAACATCCTCAACGCTCCGCTCAACACCGCTATCAGCCGCCCGGATGAAACTCTCGCGGCAAGAAAACCCGTTCTGAAATGGACAAGAGGGGAATAATCAACCAATAAAAATCAATTCACAATCAACTTAAATTATCTAAAGATTTCAGGCGTTTCTGGCAATATTTGTGTTTTTATGCAAGTTGAATTTATCAATTTTCTTAAACACAAACCAGTTTTAAGAGAATTAAATAGGATTGAGAGAAATGTTTTTGTGATAAAAACTCATTAAAACCAAGTTCCGGATGCTCAATTATCTTGCTTGAAATTTTTGGTTATCTGACAATATATCAATATCAGCATCTTTAAAATCAGCATCATGTGTAAGAAGAATCATGTTGTGAGCTTTGCAGACATCAAGAATGATTTTGTCATTAAAATCCAAGTTATCAATGGTGAGTATATTTTTGATGTCGGTTGCTGTAAGCTGTTTGTCAATTACTTGAAAAAATTGCAAAATTATGTTTTGGATTATCTTAAATATATCTTTTTGAACAGATTGGCCATCAGAAGAATTGCGAAAAGGTTTGAATTTGATGCTTTTTCTCGTTTTGTTTTCCCATTCCATCTTTAAGACACGATTGATAACTTCAGACAATACAAATGTGTTTATAGCCATGGGATTTTTGTTTGAACACAATTTACCAAAAATTGAGGAATAGCGCTGAGGTTCATTTCCTTTTGAAAATACAGGCCAAAACAAGTAGATAAGAATATTTGCGTCAAAGAAAATGGTTCTGCCGGAAAGATCAGGTATGCTGGAAATTTTAAATCTTTTTGCCATATTAGTCTTCCTCTAAGATTTCTTTTACTGATTTTTCCATTCGTTCTGGATCTTTGTAATATAATTTCGCAGTATCAATGACTCTTTTAAGAAGAACTGTATCAGTCGGGGAGAGATCCTCGACTTTAAGCAAGGTCTTAACTTCATCTTCTGAAAAGTCTTTATACAAGACACCTATTGCGGTATTGAGAAAGGAAGACGTTAAAATCTTT
>Ga0310696_10000530_pt1 | contig 59759 bp, 49 predicted proteins | sample AusTroGonzalo_MG_4_FD_203885 | JGI IMG/M metagenome (GOLD analysis project Ga0310696, IMG submission 203885) | Bovine rumen microbial communities from tropical cattle in Woodstock, Queensland, Australia - Gonzalo_02 (v2) (version 2) | ecosystem: Host-associated > Mammals > Digestive system >...
GTCAAGCCTACGATCATCCTTTCTGTGCCGCTTATTCTGGAGAAGATATACAAGAAGATGATCGTTCCGCAGATAAGCAAAGCGCCGGTAAGTTGGGTACTGAAGATCCCTTACCTCGACGAGCTTGTGCTCGGCAAGATCCGCCAGACGCTTATCGATGCTTTCGGTGGCGAGTTCAAGCAGATCATCATCGGCGGTGCACCGCTGAATGCCGAGGTGGAAGCCTTCCTGAAGCGTATCAAGTTCCCCGTGTCGGTGGGCTACGGCATGACGGAGTGCGCTCCGCTGATCTCGTTCACGCCGTGGGAGGAGTACAAGACTTTCTCGTGCGGCCGTGCGCTGCCTGGACTGATGAAGGCACGTATAGCCAACCCTGACAAGAACGGCGTAGGCGAGATAGAGGTGAGCGGCGAGCATGTGATGTACGGTTACTACAAGAACGATGAAGCCACCAAGCTGACCTTTGCCAAGGATGGCTGGCTGAAGACCGGCGACCTGGGTGCGATCGACGAGGACGGGTTCATCTTCATCAAGGGACGTAACAAGACTATGTTGCTCGGACCTTCAGGTCAGAACATCTACCCCGAAGAGATAGAATCGAAACTCGATAACATGCCGTACGTGAGCGAGTCGCTCGTGCTGCAGAACAAGGAGGATCAGCTGGTGGCACTCGTATGCCCGGATATGGAAGCCGTGGATGCCAACCACCTGACGGAGGAGCAACTGGAGGCCGTTATGGAAGATAACCGCAAGGCGCTGAACCCGCTGCTGGCATCCTACGAACCGATTGCCAAGATCAAGATCTATCCGCACGAGTTCGAGAAGACGCCGAAAAAGTCGATCAAGCGTTTCCTGTATACCTCGATGGCAGATGATTAAGCGTTCGGCAACGCGGTCGCACAGATTGTGCATTGCACAATAAAAGCGACGCGTGCCTTCGCTTTCCCCACCACAACAAGTTGTGTCGGGGACCCCAAATAATAAAGAAGATATGAATTTGTGCATTGATCAGGGCAACTCGCGAACGAAGGTGGCTTTGTTTCGTGAGGACGGGCGGATAGCGAAACACTTTATATACAAGCATTTCGCATCGGCAGAGGTGGAGCAGTTGTTCCAGCTCTATCCGATAGAGGACAGTATCATCAGCTCGGTGGTGAACATCGAGCCGGCGGTGGTGAATGCCCTGCACAAGCACTCGCGCCATTTCGTGCTCTTCGATCACAACACGCCTCTGCCTATCCGGAACAACTACGGCACGCCTGCCACCCTAGGTCAAGACCGCATGGCAGCCGCCGTAGGGGCGAATGCCATCTATCCCCGGGAGAACGTGCTGATCATCGATGCGGGTTCGGCTATCACCTACGACTTTGTGTCGGAAGACGGCAGCTTCGTAGGCGGCAACATAGCTCCGGGCATCAAGATGCGCTTCACCATCCTGCATCGGATGACTAAGAAGCTGCCGCTGGTGGAAGCCGAGGAACATGAGATGTTACCGCTGTTCGGCAGGAATACGCGCGATGCTATTGCTGCAGGCGTGATACGGGGAATCATCTTCGAGGTCAAGGGCTATATGCGCGACCTGCAGGAGCAGATACCGCACTACAAGACCATCATCACGGGCGGCAACGCGCCGTTCATATTGCACGGTATGCGCGATGATATACGCTTCGAGCGACACCTGGTGCTGATGGGACTGAATCAGATATTGTTGTACAACAGCAAGCCGGCGGAATAGAGTTTGGCACGATAATTGCGTATGTAGATAAAAGAAGCAGCCAATCTTGGCTGCTCAAAGAGAAATGAAGAAGATACTATTGACATATATATTGGTTGCATTGGCGGTGTGCGCCGGTGCGCAGAACATGACCAGTTCGCCTTATTCGCGTTTTGCGTACGGCGACCTGGGTGATGATGCGCCTAACACGTACCGCGCTATGGGTGGAGTAGGCATAGGTATGCGTACCAACAAAGCCATCAACCCGCTGCAGCCGGCCTCGTACACAGGCATGGATAGCCTGACATTCATGTTCGATCTGGCAGGCAGCGTGATGTGGACTACGTTCGCCGATGCCACAGGCCGACGCAACCGCGCCAACGGCAACCTGGAGTACATCACCCTGCAAGTACCCTTGTGGCGGCGATACATAGCAGCTTCGGTTGGTGTGATGCCCTACACATCGGTAGGCTACAACTTCTCGTTGGCGGATTCCATCGGTTCGGATTATCACTACGCCACGACTTATGGCGGCGAAGGCGGTATAACGGAGGTGTATGGCGGCTTGAGCCTGAACCTGCTGAACTGGTTTGCGGTGGGAGCGAATGTGTATTACATGTTCGGCGAAGTATCGAACTACCGTGCGCTGACGTTCACCGAATCGGATATGACAGGAGTGGCGCAGTACGGATTACTGAAAGTAAGTAGCGTGCGTACCCGCGTAGGTGCACAATTCTTCCATAACTTCAGCGACCACCACGCCTTTACGGTAGGAGCCATCTGGGAACCCAAACTCAAACTCAACGGCGACTACGTCTTGGCAGAAACTACCTGGCTGGATACCGTAGGTACAACCCTGTCGGAGATGCACGTGCCGATGCAGTGGGGCGTAGGAGCGTCGTACACATGGGAGCAACGGCTCACCGTAGTGTTCGACTATACGTGGCAAGGCTGGGGAGATGTGAAGACCTATGCCGGGCAGACGCAACGCTCTCGGTCGATATATGCCATTGGTGCCGAGTACCGACATGATCCTATGGGACGTAACTACATTGACAGGATGTGCTGGCGTCTGGGAGCGAAGATGTCCGACCCATATCAGCAGAGCTTGGGCGGCAAGGAATTCAAACTGTCGATGGGCGTAGGCTTCCCGCTCAGGAACGCGGCAACGGTATTCAACGCAACCATAGAGTACGGTCACCGGGGAATCTTGCTCAAGGAGGACTACCTGAAGCTCACGATCAACGCCGCGATCAACGAGAACTGGTTCTTCAAGCGGAAGTTGTAAAAGACAGCAGCCAATCTTGGCTGCTCAAAAAAGACAATTAACTAAAATTCTAAAGATATGAAAAAGTCAATCATTGCACTATTGTTGCTGGCTGCGATGCCTGCATTCGTTATGGCTAAGAAACCTAAAAAAGTTGAGGAGCCTGTAATCGAAGAGAAAGAAGAAGCCGAGGAGAATGTAGTAACCGAGGAGTGCATCATCAACGTATCGTTGTTCAACGAATCGGTAAAGAACAAACAGTATGCCGATGCATGGGATCCCTGGTGGCAGGTATATACCACGTGCCCCAGCGCCAACAAGGCTATCTATACCCGTGGCGACGAACTGGTAGAGTGGAAGATATCGCAAACGCAGGATGAGAAAGAGTATCATGAACTGCGCGAACTGCTGATGACCCTGCACGACAAGCGTATCAAATACTTCGGCGATGATCCCAAGTACCCGAAGGCTTATATCCTGGGCTTGAAGGGTGTGGACTACTGCAACTTCTACAAGGAAGACCCGAAGAAAGATGCCGCTTACGAGTGGCTCAAGGAGTCGATCATGGGCATGAAGGAGAAATCGCAGATCCAGGTGCTCAAGCAGTTTGCCGACCTGAGCAATGCCCGCTACAAATTGGATCCCGAGCAGTACGGCGCAGCTTACATCGCCGACTACCAGACGGTATCGATGATCCTGGCAGCACAGGCTGCTGATCCTGCCAACAAGAATGCTGCACGTGCACAGGAGAACAAGGATTATGTAGATCAGATGTTTGCATCGTCGGGTGCTGCCAACTGCGACAAGCTTGACGAGATCTTTGGTCCGATTGTAAACGACAATATCTCCAACCTCGACATGCTGAACAAGATCATGGCTATGTTCCGCCGCGTTAAGTGCACGGAGAGTGAGATCTACTTCATGGCAGCTGCTGCGGCTCACAAGCTGGAGCCCACCGAGGAGAGTGCTGCCGGTTGCGCCAAGATGTGCATGAAGAAAGGCGACTACAAGGATGCTGTAGGTTACTATGAGCAGGCTATCGAGTTGTCGCCGGAGGATGACAAGGAGGATAGGTCAGAGTACCTGTTCAACATCGCGTACATCTACTTCGACAAGATCAAGTCGTACCAGCTGTCGCGTCAGTACCTGCGTCGTTCGCTGGAGCTGATGGCTAACCAAGGCCGCTGCTACATCCTGATGGGTATGTTGTATGCTGCTTCGCAACCGTACGGCGAAGGCATGGCTCCTGCCAAGGCTGCCATCCTAAACAAGACCGTGTTCTGGGCTGCTGTGGACAAGTTCCAGAAAGCCAAGATGGTTGATCCCGACGTAGCCGAGGATGCCAACAAGCTGATCGCTTCGTACTCGAAGTACTTCCCCACCAAGGAGGAGATCTTTGACCTGCCCGAACTGCAAGACGGTGCTTCGTTCACCGTAGGCGGATGGATTCAGGAAACCACGACCTGCCGTGCTGCAAAGCAATAAGCGACATATCATACCGAGCATTGCCATCGCCCTGATGGCAATGCTCTTCTTTCCTTCCTGCTACCGCAGGGAGGTTAAGTTGCATATGGATGCCATCGACGACCGCAGCGCTATGCCCGTGCTCGATGCCCAACAGGTGACTACGCTCATCTCCGACTCCGGCGTGACGCGTTACCGTATCACTTCCCGCGAGTGGCAGGTTTACGACAAAGCCGATCCTGCCTATTGGGAATTTCCGAAAGGCATCTATCTGGAGCAGTTCGACAATGCGCTGAACATCTCTTCCACCCTGCGTGCCGACTACGCCTACTACAACGAGAAGGATGAGATATGGCGCCTGGCAGGTAATGTGTATTCAACCAATGTGAACGGTGAAGAGTTCGAAACCCCCGAGCTGTTCTGGAATCAGAAGACCGAGCGCGTATATTCCGACTCTGCGATTACCATTACGCAACCGCCCACCAAGACTGCTTTGCAGGCCGAGGGCGAAAAAGCCAAGGGCACGGTTATCAAAGGTGTAGGATTTGAGTCGAATCAGGAAATGACACGCTACACCATTCGCCGACCCACCGGCATTTTCCCCATAGAAGACTGATATTTGATTTCTGATATCTGATTTCTGACATCTAATATCTATAATCATGCATACATTATTGATTTTCCTGCTTACGCTCGGCATAGAGGTGCTTGAGCAGCAACAGTTCGAACCCTTGCGCGGCAAGCGTGTGGCTTTGTGTACCAACCCTACGGGTGTGGATCATCAGCTACGCTCCACGGTGGATATCCTGTTTGAGGGTCAGCAGCAGGGCGGCTATGAACTGGTGGCACTGTTCGGACCCGAACATGGTGTGCGCGGCAATGCGCATGCGGGTGATGCCGTGAGCAACGAGGTGGATGCCAAGACCGGTATCCCTATGGTTTCGCTCTATGGCAAGACGCGCAAGCCTTCGGCAGAGATGCTCAGCGGAGTGGATTGTGTGGTGTATGATATACAGGATATAGGTTGCCGCTCGTTTACGTACATCTCCACGATGGGCAATCTGATGCAAGCCTGCGCCGAATATGGCAAGCTACTCATCGTGCTCGACCGCCCGAACCCGCTCGGGGGCGAGAAAATCGAAGGTAACCTGGTGGAAGAGGGATATTTCTCTTTCGTCTCGCAGTTCAAGATCCCCTATGTGTATGGTCAGACCTGCGGCGAGCTGGCCTTGTACCTGAATGCGCAAGCCGACAAACCCTGCCAGCTGACCGTGATACCGATGGAAGGTTGGCGACGCGATATGACCTGGGAAGAGACCGGCCTGGAGTGGGTAGTGGCTTCGCCGCATATACCGCAAGCCAAGACCGCACGGTTCTATCCGGCTACGGGTATCTTCGGCGAACTGGGCTATGTGAGCATAGGCGTGGGATATACCTTGCCGTTCGAACTGATGGGTGCCCCATGGATCGATGCCGAGGCGTTGGCTGCCAAGCTGAATGCCCGCCAGGTGCCCGGCGTTGTGTTCCGGCCAATCTTCTTTAAGCCTTATTACAGCAACTTCAACGGCGAACAATGCCAGGGTGTGCAGATCCATTTGCTCGATTACAGGCAAGCGCACCTGAGCGACCTGCAGTTCATCATCGTCGAGGCGCTCATGGAGTTGTATCCCGAGAAGAACGTGTTCGAGCAATGCAACCAGAAGCGCCTGAGTATGTTCGACAAGGTGTGCGGTTCGCCGTACATCCGTCAGCATTTCAGTCAGCGTTACAAGTGGGAGGATATACGCGATTATTGGTACAAAGATGCCGAGGCGTACCGCAAAGCCTCTGCACCCTATTACTTGTACAAATAGCTCGAAAACGGTTATACTGTTAAATTGTTAAGCTGTTAGATATGGAGAATAGAGAGATAGAAAGGAAGTTCCTGGTGAAGGACGAGGCGTGGCGCGAACAGGTGATCACGCATTACGACATGGTGCAAGGCTACGTGTGCCGCGAACCGGGTAAGACCGTACGTATCCGTCTGCGCACCGATGCCGACGGCAAGCAGCAGGCGTTCCTGACCTTCAAGTACAAACTGGCATCGTTCACGCGCTTCGAGTGGGAACGTGAGATCAGTGTGGAGGATTTCCGAGCCTTGCTGCCTATGTGCGGCGGGCGGTTCATCAGCAAGACGCGTTATATCCTGCCCGCGCAGGCTGCGGCCGGCACACCAAATGAAAAGCAGGAAAGCTCCGAAGAACTTCCCTGCCTCAAGTGGGAGGTTGACGTCTTTCAGCACCCGCGTCCGGGCTTGGTACTGGCAGAGATCGAACTGCCGAGCGAAGATGCGGAGTTTGTCCGGCCTGCGTTCCTGGGCGAGGAAGTCACAGGCGATCCGCAGTATTACAACGCCAACATGATTTAATTCAAAATTAAAAATTAAGAATTAAAAATTATTTGTAGCCCTTGATGTAATCGAGGGCTTTTTGTAGCACGCCGTTGTAGCCGAAGTCGGCTTGCAGGGCTTCCTGGTCGGGCGTGATGCCTGTACCTTCCAATATACCTCCGTCGGTAAAGTTCACCTGCAGGTTGGCGGTATAGATATAATGTTTGTCGCTTTTGCTGCCGAACGTGCCGTTGTAGAACAGCGAGTGTTGGTTGATGAGCATACCGTGAGCACCAAAGGTGCGTTCGCCTATCATATGTCCGGTAGGCATCATTTTTATTACGCTCGCTGAGGTTTCGCCCATACTTATGCTGTAGGCGTTAGTCAGCACTACGTAAGGTATATGTTCGGCTTCCAGGTTACGTTTGGCATCGGCAACGGTATCCACGATCGATGCTTCCCAGGCGGTGTACTCATAGCGTCCCATTCCTTCTTTGTATCGTATATCGGCAAAGTGTATCGGCTCCGTGATGAACGGGCTGACAATCAGTCGTAAGTCATTGACTGCACCGCCGAGGTTGTTACGGTTGTCGAGAATGATACCTGCCAGATTGGGCTCGGTTGTACACATCAGCATCCACGATTTGATGTTCTTGATGAATTGTGCTTCTTCTTCGTTGGTAGCCTGGCTGTTTATAGCCTGGCTCATGGTGAACCCGTCTTGCCACAGGTAAGCAACCTTCCTGCCATCCTCAAGCGTGGCAGTGCCGAAGAAATTGTGGTAATTTTCGCCCCATTTTCCCCATCGGCCGCCATCCAGCATGCCGGCGGTTATGCCCTCCTTGATGCAGCTGATGATCGTATCGGAGGTATATACCTGCCCCATGGTGTAGTCACGGCTGCGCACCTCTTTTTCTCCCGGGCGGAACACGTATTGCTTGTTGGTATGCACGTCGCGCCACATGATAGCCATGTGGTGGTCGAGCAACGATGAGCAGGCTTCGCTGTACAGCATTACATAGGCGGCTGAGTCTACTACCGTGGTGTCGGCCTTATACAGGGAGTCCAGCGCGCGGAACTTGGGCATCATTGTCTGATACACCGCATCCCAGTTCGTCTTGTCCTCGCTCCAGAACACGTAATGCGTATTAATGCCGCGCCATATGACGTCGAACTGCTCGGCGTAAGTCGTGTAGTTCATGTTCATCGAGTCATTGGGATCCATATATACATCCCCCTGCTCGCGGCAACCCGTAATAGCCATCGCTATCAATGCTATATATAGTATTCGTCTCTTCATAATATTCTTAATTAACTAATTCGTAATTTTTTAATTCGCAATTAAAGAATATACGTCGCCATCACTCCGATGGTCACGGTGTTGTTGTATCGTGTATCGTTCATCACGGGTTGCCGTTTTACGGTGTTCACCAGGCTGTAGTACAGCATAGCCTCGGCACCTACGCGCAGGTTAGGTAGTACATCGTACGTCACGCCGACACCTGCTGCTATACCTCCGTCACCGCGGTTGTCTTCGGGGCTGAACTCGTAACGGGTTTTCTGCTCCTTTTCATTGACGATCGATACGCGCTTCACGTTTCCCGCCAGCCAGAATCCGCCATAGCCGCCCGTATAGATATGACTCTTCACCTTCGAGCCGAACGTCCAGTCAACCATCACCGGCACTTGCAGATAATGGTTGGTGTAGTCGGCATGAATGTGCATCGATTGCATGGTGGGGCTCATGCGCGTCATTTTGTAGTTCTTTTGGGCGTATTGCACATCGGCTCTAAGGCTCATCCAGTCAAAGAACCTGTAGGTTACCATGATACCCGCAGCAGCGCCCCAACTGCCGTTGTAATGGGTGTCGTAGGCATAACCCGCATCGCGGGTCTGCCAGTTGATAGCTGCTGCGGCTGACAGGCCTATACCCAAGTTTCCCTGCTCTTCGTTTCCTCCGAACAGATTGTTGTTGAATCGACGCGTCTTGTATTCCGATCCGCGCCGGCCGTAACGGCTGTTCCCACCGCCAAAATCTGTACCCATGCGCCCCGAACGAATCTCGTTGGGTTGTTCCGAACGGCGGTCGCGAACTTGTGCCTCAGCGGGCATAGCAAGACCCGTCAGCAGGCACATAATCAGCGCCGACACCGGGAGGTACGTGTTGAGTAGTTTTATATTCATAGCTTGATTGTTAGTATCGCTCGAGTTCGATGACTTCGAGGTTGTCAATTTTCTTTCCGTCGATTGTGAATCGTAACAGTGTTTGTACCGTTTGCCATCCGCTCTTGCCTGCTGCGCCCGGGTTAAGAGTCAGGAAGCGGTAGCGGTTGTCGTATTGTACTTTCAGTATATGACTGTGTCCGCACACAAACAGATCAATAGCGTCCTTGATCAGTCCTTCCGCCGTGTCCTCATTTTGCATTTTCACCTTCAGGCTCTTCTCGAACCAGGGGATGAGCCACGGGTTGTACCTGCCCGGGTAGCCGCCTATATGCGTCATCAGCACATTCACCTCTTCTACGCGGAAGCGGTAGAACTCGCTCAGGCTGTATCGCACTTCGCCGCCGTCGATATTGCCGAACACAGCACGTGTGGGGCGGAACTCGCGCAAGGCTTGCAGCACTTCTATAGAGCCTATATCCCCGCAATGCCATATTTCGTCGCACGGCGCGAAATGTTCCAACACCCGCTTGTCCAGCAATCCATGCGTATCACTTATCAACCCGATCTTAGTCATAGTCTTGTCAGATAGCGTATAAGCGGAATAGTCAGTAGTACGCCTACGACGGCCATGCAGGCAAAGAAGAACACGTCGCGGGCATCAATCACCCCTCGTGCTAGACTCTGAAAATGTTCCTGCATCCACAGCCAGTACAGCGCGAAGTTAGTCAATGCACCCAGGATGAATGCAACGATCTGATTCGTGGTGCTTGCCGCACACAGCAGGCTCACGCCCAGCATAGCCGCTGCCAGCAATAGCAGACCTACCATCGATCCTGCGAAAGCGCCTGTATCCACGTTGCCCACGGGTTCGGCTATGGCATATACGATCAGCAGGTGCACCACGCAGGGCAGCAATGCCAAAACCATCATCGTCAATGCTGCCAGGTACTTTGCCCACACGATACGACCGATGGTGGTAGGCAGCGAACGCAGTATATCCCATGTGCCGCTCTGGCGCTCCTCGGCAAAGAGGCGCATAGTCAGAGCAGGGCACACCAGGATAAGCAGCCACGGTGCGATGGCAAACAAGCCGTCGGCGTTCGCGTAACCTGCATCAACAATGTTCCATTCGCCCGGTATAACCCATAACATCAGGCTTATACCAAGCACGAACAATCCCAACACGATATACGCAATCGGCGTGGAAAAGTAATATGACAGTTCTTTCCGATACATTTAGTGCTTTACTTCCATATTGGGATTAACCGGAGTCTTGGGGAAGAATACCCAGAAGCAGATGGCTACAACCAGTGCGTAGGCGGCAAAGATGTACCAGAACGTTTGCCAGCTTACCCATTGCTGAACAGCGGCATCGTGGATGGCCATGAGTTGCTGCGGGTCAACGATCTGATCCCAGGCAATCTTGCCGGCCTCATCGCGAACGATACCCAGGGCAGCAAAATCGATCTGCGGCACGAACTTGTTGAATACCGCTTGTGCGGTCAGCGTGCCGATAGTAGCGCCGAAACCATTGGTCATCATCATGAATAAGCCTTGTGCCGACGAACGCATCGACGGGTCAGTCTCCTGATCTACATACAGCGCACCCGAGATGTTAAAGAAGTCGAATGCAAAGCCGTAAACCACGCAACTCAGTACGAACAGCCATACGCCCGTGCCCGGGTTACCCATGCCGAAGAAGGCGAATCGCAGTACCCAGGCAAACATAGCCAGAAGCATCACGTTCTTGATGCCGAACTTCTTGAGGAAGAACGGAATAGCCAGGATACACAAGGCCTCGCAGATCTGCGATATACTGATCAGAATATTCGAATATTGTACGCCGAACGAGTTCGACCAGTCGTGGAAGTACTCAAAGCTGCCCAGGAACGGGTTGGCGTAGCCGTTGGTGATCTGCAGACTGAAGCCTAACAGCATGGAGAATATGAAGAACAACGCCATTTTTTTCTGCTTGAACAGCGTGAAGGCCTTCAGCCCCAGTGCCTCAACGATCGAGCTGTGCTGTACATCTTTCTTCAGCTCGCAGCGGGGGAGAGACAGTGCATATACAGCCATCACCAGACTCAATCCGCCTGACAGCAGGAACTGGTTGGGGGTTGCCTCCCAGTGCAGCAGGCTCACGCACCACATGGTTACAATGAAGCCGACAGTGCCGAACACGCGTACCGGCGGGAAATCCTTTACGGTATCCATATCAGCCTTGATAAGGGCGTTGAAGGCTACGGAGTTCGTCAAGGCGATGGTGGGCATAAAGAATGCCACACTTACCGTGTACAACGTGAATAGTGTACCGAACTGAACAGCCGCCCCGGCGCCGATAGCGTACCAACCGGCAGCAATCATAAACACGCCGGCAAGCAGATGGCAAAGACTTTGCAGTTTTTGTGCTTCTATCCAGCGGTCGGCCACAATGCCCATCAGTGCAGGCATAAACAGCGAAACGATACCTTGTACCGAATAGAACCAGCCGATGTGCGAGGCCAAACCTACGTTAGCCAGGTAACGACCCATGGCCGTCAAGTACGCGCCCCATACAGCAAACTCCAAAAAGTTAAACACGATGAGGCGAAACTGTAATGCTTTGTTGTTTTTCATATTGTTTGATTTTTGTGTTAATTTACATTTCCCAACGTTCGAGGGTTTGAGTTAACTCATCGAACGTCTTGGCTTTCGAGTGCTCGCGTACCTCGCTGATCTGTCGGTTCACAGCCTCGTCATAGGTTTCAGTCTCCAGGTCGCGAATAACACCTAGTGCTACAGGCAGATCGCTGACGGCTGATTGCTGATCGCTCACATCCGTGAAGCGCTCTTGACCCATTAGGGCAAGCAGTCGGTGCAGCGTGGGGTCTTGCTGTTTGGCATCGTGAACGAGCACACGCGGGTCGTCAGCTGCTACTACCACGATTCGCGGAACGAAGGTCTGCGGGTCAATATCCACTGCCAGACCTTTGTCTTTGTTCGCGCCGAAGATCATTTTCTCCCCGTGCTTGAGCACGATCGAATGTTCGGCACGTTGTTCGCGGTCGGCAATCCAGGCGTGCGTACCGTTATTGAAAATAACGCAGTTCACCAGGCACTCGATGACCGAAGCACCTTTGTGGGCGTGTGCCTGCTTCATACAATCCACCGTGGTGGGCATATCGACATCCAGCGTGCGGGCAAAGAACGTGCCGCGGGCACCCAGCACCAGCTCGGCGGGGATGAACGGACGTTCTACCGTGCCGAACGGCGACGACTTGCTCACGAAGCCTTTGGGCGAGGTGGGGGAGTACTGACCTTTGGTCAGACCGTAGATGCGGTTGTTGAACATACAGATGTTCAGGTCAACGTTGCGGCGTATCTCGTGGATGAAATGGTTGCCGCCAATAGCCAGGCAGTCACCGTCACCCGACATCTGCCATACGCTCAGTTCGGGGTGCGAGGTCTTGACGCCCGTGGCTACCGCGCCGCCGCGACCGTGAATGGTGTTGAATCCGTACGTGTTCAGGTAATGCGGCATACGGCTCGAGCAACCGATACCCGATATCACGGCTATCTGATGCGGCGGTACACCAATCTCCGCCATTGCCTTCTGCAGCGCGGCACATATAGCATGGTCGCCGCAGCCCGGGCAGAAACGTACATATTGATCGGATTTATAATCTTGTGCTGTCATAATCTTCTAATTACAAATTGTTGACATATTCAACTATCTCTTCTACCTGGAACGGTTGCGCTGTCATTCTGTTGTATTGCAGCAGCGTCACTTCGGGCACTTGTGCGCGCAGGTATGCTGCCAGTTGACCGGAGTTAAGCTCGCAAACGATCACGCGCTCGTAGTTGCGCAGTATATCGCCTACATTGCGTTGCAGCGGACATATATAGTTCAGTTGCAGCAGGGCGCAATTAAGTTCCTTGGCAGCAGCTTTCAGGTGGCCTTCCGTTGAACCGAATCCTACAAGCAGTGTGTCGCTTTCCGTGTTTCCCCACACTTCGGCTTCAGGTATGCGATCGGCCACCTGATCCACTTTGGCTTGACGCGCCAGGATCATCTTCTCGTGGTTCTCGGGGTTGGTGCTGATCGAGCCTTTCTCGGCGTCGCGCTCCAATCCCATGTTCCGATACTGAAAGCCTTCCATGCCCGGTATAGCCATGTACCGCACGCCGTTCTCGTCGCGCAGGGCGGGGTTGTACTTGCCTTTCAGCTCTTCCGGCACACCTTGCGGCTTGATCTCCGGCAGTTCGCTCAGCGCAGGTATGCGCCACAAGCCGCTACCGTTAGCCAGATATGTATCGGTCATCAGGATCACAGGTGTCATGTTCTCCAACGCAATCTTGCACGCCTCGTAGGCATACTCGAAGCAGTTAGCAGGCGTTGATGCAGCCAGCACCACTACCGGGCACTCGCCGTTGCGACCGTACAATGCTTGCAGCAGGTCGGTCTGCTCGGTCTTGGTAGGCAGACCCGTACTCGGACCACCGCGTTGCACGTCAATCACTACCAGCGGCAACTCGGCCATCACAGCCAGACCGATACCTTCGGATTTGAGCGACAGTCCCGGGCCGGAAGTCGATGTGCAAGCCAGGTCGCCTGCAAACGAAGCGCCGATAGCCGTACATACGCCTGCTATCTCGTCTTCTGCCTGCACAACCATCACGTTCATATCTTTCCTGCCCGCGAGCTCGTGCATGATGTCCGTGGCGGGAGTGATTGGATAACTGCCCAAGAACAAGCGCTTGCCGGCTTTCTCTGCAGCCGCTATCAGTCCCCAAGCCGTAGCTTTGTTACCTGCTATCGACGTGTACGCGCCTTTCTGTATTCTGTCAGTAGAACGGTCTGTGCTCTGTACTCTAATTTGGTTCACCGAAAGTGCCAGATTATTCCCATAGTTGTAGCCGTCGGTCAGTACCTTCACGTTCGGGGCGATCAACGCAGGTTTCTTAGCGAACTTCCCTTCCAGGAAGTGGATCGCCTTATCTATTGGGCGGTCGAACAGCCAGCAAACCAAACCCAGTGCGAACATGTTCCTCGACTTGAGCACGGCTTTGTTGTCCATACCCGAATCTTTCAGGCTCTCTTTGGTCAGCGTGGTCAAGGCGACAGGAACAACCTGTACCGACTCCGGCAGACCCAGTTCGGTGAACGGGTTGTCAGTCTTGTACAGCGCTTTTTCCAGATCTTTGTCCGTCAACGCATCGGTATCCACGATCACTACCGCGTCGCGTTTGATCAGTGCATCCTGTTCGGTGAACGTAGCACCAGCATGGTTGAACTTCGAGCCTAAGGCGCATACTTTCAGCGCAGCAGCGTTCATCGCTACCAGCACATCCGCCTTATCGCCAGGCGTATATACGCCATGACCTACGTTCACTTGCAGGCTGCTCACACCGCCCAGTGTACCTTGCGGTGCACGAATCTCGGCGGGGAAGTCGGGGAGGGTGCTGATCTCATTGCCCAGGATTGCCGACAACGACGAGAACAAACCGCCTGTCAGCTGCATGCCGTCACCCGAATCGCCACAGAATCGTACTACTATATTTTGTCTTTCCATTGTGTTTGTAAAAAACTATATGTTTGTTGTATTATGCAATATAATGCCTTTTTTGATGTAAGTGCTTGTATATTTATCAAATAAATATATCTCGCCATTTTCCATAACAAAAAAGCATACAAAGTTACGAAAAAAAAATGACATTTGCAAATTTTTGCGAAGAAAAATTGCAGTTTACTGCATTTTTTTGTGCCAGCGCTACCGTTTGTGCTTGCACAAGGACGGGAGTGATGGCATAAAAAAAGAACGCGAAGCGTATTTTTCTTCGCAAAACTACGCTAAAATGCCCTACATTGCCTTGCTGTAATTTCGGAGGATTCCTTGTTCGCTTGCGAATAAGGGCGTGCCGAAGTTGCTAAAAAAAATCAGAGCATTACGTGTCAAAGTCTCAAAAGTCTCAAAAGTCTCAATAGTCTCATATGATATTTTTATAGACAAGTCGGTCACCACGCGCAGATGTGAGGGTGCGCGCGCACGTGCGTACTTAATTGTTCCCTAGTTGTTCCCTGGAAGTTCCTTAATTTTTCCCTGATAGTTGCGTAGTGATTATGAGAGGCAACAGACAGGCACTTGCATGGCCGGTGCTTGGGTCTTGCTTAGCATTTGCTTAGGTCTTGATATGGACTATGGTCTAGGATAACCCTGATAAACCCCTGTGTTGCCTCTAATAAAATATAGTGTTGCCTCTGATGAAACCTCGTCTTACCCCTGATTCAAATGCACACTTTTTGTGAGGTTAGCGTTGGTTGTCGTGCAGTTGCTTATGCGTGCAATATGAACATTGCAATACATTATACGCAATGCAATATGCGTATTGCAACAATGCGCAAAAGTAACGATTTTTGTGCTATAAAACATATTTTGGCACGCAAATTGACTATATTAGGGTGAAAGCGCAAGCTTAGGAGGACACAAAAATGCAAAAAATGGCAAAAAACAACAAAACAGGCCAAAAGCCAATGGCAAGCAGCCAAAAGCCCCATAATTGCATCCGGTGTGTTCTCAGCGGCGCAGAGTACTAATTAAAACCAACAGTATTTATTAACTTAGAACAAGGGAAGATAAACCCTTGAAAAAAAAACCTACCAACAATGAAAAAGATCTTTGTAACAGTAACACTTTTCGTAGCTCTGGCACAGGTTGCCAACGCTGCACGTCTTAACCAAGACAACTTAACTGCTAATGAAGCAGAAGTAACGAACATTGAAACAGTGAACAACGCCTCAACGGAAGCATCTACTCAGAACGACACGTTCCGTACGTACGCTTTGCAGAGCGAGGAGAACGACAAGCATATCTTGCGGTTCTACGACATCAACCGCATCGTAGTCAAGAACAAGAACCACGCGGTAATACGCATCTACGATGACAAATGGCGTCTGCTCGAACAAACATGCAACGACGTGGACAAGCGCGTAAACGAAGGTAACTACTACGTAACGAGCACCAGCCGTATCCGCGGTAGCTACGAGAAGTAAGCGTTGAACACAACTGCCAAAGGCCACCAAGCCGATGGCATCTTAACAAAGAAAATGTAAAGTAAAGTATTTAGTTTAATAGTCGGGTGACACGCCAAAGGGGTGTGTCACCCTTTTTTTGACACGTTTGTGTAACAAAGCGCAAGAATAATTTGCAAATGTCAGAAATTTTTCGTAACTTTGCAGGCTGAAATGTTACACCCCTTTCCCCGTGGCGGAAAATCTCGGTCGGCTAGGCTCCCCGCCAGCCTTCCCTGTTCGAAAGCAGAAGTCAACTGCTTTCTCCATCCCCGCTTCAACGGGGACAACCTAGTGTGCCAACTGACAAAATGGCATATGGCCTGCAAATAGATGAATGAGTTTTTAGAGAAAGAAGAAGAGGTCTTGAAGATGCTCAAGACCGTGTTCGATCCCGAGATTCCTGTGAATATATACGATCTGGGATTGATTTACCGCATTGATATATCCGATGACGGCATATGTTCGATTGATATGACACTTACGGCGCCCAGTTGTCCGGCATCGGACTTCCTGATGGAGGATATCCGCCAGAAAGTGAGCCGGGTAGATGGAATCAAGCAGGTGGATGTCAAGCTCGTCTTCGAACCTGAGTGGAGCAAGGATATGATGTCCGAGGAAGCTAAGTTAGAGCTTGGATTTCTATGATTTACTTCCTAAGCGATGCACATATAGGCAGCAGGGCGGTGGATGATCCGGAGCATCAGCAACGCTTCGTGGCACTGCTGGAGCAGCTGGCGCAGGATGCGTCGGCGATCTATCTGCTGGGCGATATCTTCGACTTCTGGAGCGAGTACGTGTGGCGTGACCGCTCGAAAGAGGAATACAAGCCGCTGATTTATTGCCTCAAGCGATTGACAGACAGCGGTATAGATGTGCATTACTTTATCGGCAACCATGATATATGGACGTATGGCGAACTGGCACGACTGACCGGTGTGACCATTCACCGTAAACCCGAACTGCTGACCATCTGCGGCAAGCGGTGTATGCTGGCGCACGGTGACGGTTTGGTGCCATCTGGCTATTTGCAGCACTTCCCGAAAAAGGTAAAAAAGAAGATTCGCTCGTTCATGCGACTCAGGCGGTTGTTCCATAACCCCGTGGCGCAGTTCTTTTTCCGCCTCGTGCCGCCCCGGCTGGGCAACCGCCTTGGCTACAACTGGGCAAAGAACTCGCGGCTCAGAGAACTCGCCAACCCTTGCGGCTACAAAGGTGAGAATCAGGAAGAAATGGTGCTGTATGCCAAGGAGCAGGAACGCTCGCAGCACTTGGATTATTATATATTCGGGCACAGGCATATAGAGCTTGACCTCGAATTGGCAACGGGTGCACGGGTCGTTATATTAGGCGATTGCTTCCGCCAATGGACGTACGCAGCTCTTTCCCCGAAGGGGAGTTTAACGCTTCATAACTATGAAGGTTAAACGTTAAATAGTTAAGTAGTTAAAATGGTTTTTCTTTGAAAAACGTTAAATGAATATGCATAGTAGAGCAGAACAATTAGCAGCGTTTGACAGGCTGCTGACGATTATGGATGAACTCAGGGAGAAATGCCCGTGGGATCACAAGCAGACCTTCGACAGTCTGCGCGAGAATACAATAGAAGAGGCATTCGAGTTGGCAGCTGCCATCTCCAAACACGACATGACAGAGATCAGCAAGGAGCTGGGCGACGTGTTGCTGCATGTGATCTTCTATGCCAAGATGGGCAGCGAGACGAATGACTTTGATATAGCGGACGTCTGCAACCGCATAAGCGACAAACTGATCTTCCGCCATCCGCATGTGTATGGGCAGGAAGCCGCGCAAAACGCCGAGGAAGTAAGCAAACTCTGGGAACAAGTCAAGCTCAAGGAGAAAGGCGGCAACAAGACCGTATTGGGCGGAATCCCCGACTCATTACCTTCGCTTGTTAAAGCCTATCGCATACAGGATAAGGTGGCAAATGTCGGCTTTGACTGGGAAAAGAAGGAAGATGTGTGGGCAAAAGTGCATGAGGAGCTCGATGAGTTGCAAGCCGAACTGGCCAAGGAGGATGGCGGAGCTAAGGAACAGGAGTTCGGAGATCTGCTGTTTGCCATGATCAATGCCGCCCGACTGTACAAGATTCGTCCGGATAATGCCTTGGAGCAGACGAACCTGAAGTTCATGCACCGCTTTAATTATGTGGAAACGCGCGCGCACGAGATGGGACGCGAACTCAAAGACATGACCCTCGACGAGATGGAAGCCCTGTGGCAGGAAGCCAAAAAAACGGATCATTGCTGATCCGTGGTGCGGCATAAAAGACTCGAACTTTCACTCCGTAAGGAACCAGATCCTAAGTCTGGCGCGTCTACCAATTCCGCCAATGCCGCTCGCCTTCGGCAAATCGTGCTATCGGATGCCGCCCTGCGGCATAAAGCGCACGATTGCCTCGGCTCTTCGAAAAACAACGTTGCACGTTCTTTTTCGAGGTTACGATGAACCAAAAGCGGATACAAAAGTACAACTTTTTTTTGAGAAATGCAAGAAAATACGCAAATTTTTTATCATACACTACCGAATAAACTGAAAATTGTTCACTCTCGTACGCAATCAGCTATAACGTACGTGGGTGTGATGATTGGTGCGGGTACGCGCGACGAACGACCGGAAGAGAACGGCATGGCGCATTACATCGAGCATTGCGTGTTCAAGGGCACGGTGTTCCACTCCGCGCGGCAGATCATATCGCAGATTGAAGGGGTAGGGGGCGAAATCAACGCCTACACCACCAAGGAAGAAACAACGTTCTATGCCGCTACACTCAACGAGCATGTGCCGCAAACGCTCAAACTGATCTCCGAAATGGTGCTCTGTCCCACCTTCCCGAAAGCCGAGACCGACAAGGAACGGATGGTGATCTACGACGAGATAGAGAGCTATAACGACTCCCCGAGCGAACTGATCTACGACGATTTTGAGAATATGCTCTTTGCCGGGCACAGTCTGGCACAACCTATCCTGGGCACGAAGAAGACGCTTCGGCGTATCTCTTCTTCGCCCGACAATCCACGAGCCTGGATGGCTTGGCATTACCGCCCAGAACGGATGGTGGTGTTCTGCCAGGGAGATATACCCGCCTCGCGTTTTGTGAGGATGGTGGTGAAACTGTTCGGTGATTATGCGGTCACGTTGCCGCCTGACAGGCAGCTCTCGTTTGCACAGGAGGAAGACCGTCAGCCACAGTCAGTGAGTTACACCAAGCATACTCACCAGACGCACGTCATGCTCGGTGCACGTGCCTATCCCCTGGGACATGACAACCAGTTACCTCTCTATCTGCTCAACAATATCTTAGGCGGCGGCAGCCTGAACTCGCGGCTGAACATAGCGCTGCGGGAAGCGCGCGGGTTGGTATATACCATCGAATCGACCTACACGCCGCTGTCAGACATCGGCTACTGGTGTACGTATTTTGCCTGCGAGCCGGAACATAAAGACGAGTGTATGGCAGTCATCCGCCGTGAACTCCGGCGGCTGACCGAAACGCCCCTCACACCACGCGAACTGCGGGCTGCACTCAGGCAACTGCGTGGACAGATGGCTATCAGCGCCCAAAATGCCGAGAACAATGCCCTGAGTATGGCTAAATCCGTACTCTACCGAGGGTATGCACCTACATGGCAGCAGACCTACGAGCTGATTGCTGCGGCAACCCCCGAACAACTGCAACAAGTGGCACAGGAAATACTTAACCCCGACAGAGTGGTTGTGCTTACCTACGAATAAAATATATTCGAAACAAAGCAAGTTTTGATCAATTTTTGCAAAAATATGACCAAAAATTGCACAATTTAGGCAAAAAAACGCTAAAAGTTGAAAAAAATGCAAAAAAATGCACCAAGTACTTGCAAATTCAAATTATTTTTTGTAACTTTGTGGCGCTTTTTGCAAAAATCATAACATTACGAAATGTTACGAAAAATGCGAAACCCTATACACACGCGCATAAACACGTACAATATATAATGTATAAGTATGGAAAATACGAATCGTTCGTTCGGACAGCTGTTTAATCTCAGCTTCGGTTTCTTTGGTGTGCAGATCGCTTACGCGCTGCAGTCAGCCAACATCTCGCGTATCTTTGCTACGTTGGGCGCAGACCCCCACACCCTGAGTTTCTTCTGGATTCTCCCGCCGTTGATGGGTATGATCGTTCAGCCGCTGGTTGGTAAATACAGTGACAAGACCTGGAATCGCCTCGGTCGCCGCAAACCGTACCTGTTGGTAGGTGCGCTGATTGCCGTGGCTGTTATGCTGCTGTTGCCGAACGCCGGTAACTTCACCTTTGCGCAGTCGGCTTTCCTGGGCTTGAATGCCGCCATGTGGTTCGGCCTGTTCAGCCTGATGTTCCTGGATACGTCTATCAACATCGCCATGCAGCCGTTCAAGATGATGGTGGGCGACATGGTTAACGAGGAGCAGAAAGGTACGGCGTACGCTATTCAGTCGGCTCTGTGTAACGCCGGTTCGGTAGTGGGTTACCTGTTCCCGATCTTCTTTACCTGGATCGGTATAGCCAACACCGCTCCCGAAGGTGTGATCCCCGACTCGGTTAAGTGGTCGTTCTACGCAGGCGCAGCCATCCTGATCTTGTGCTCGCTCTATACCTTCGCAACGGTTAAGGAGCTCAATCCGGAGGAATATGCCAAGTTCCACGGCATAGACAACAGCAAGAAAGAGGAGAAGGAGGACGATAAGGGCTTCATCCAGCTGCTGAAGGAAGCTCCGTCGGCATTCTGGACGGTAGGTCTGGTGCAGTTCTTCTGCTGGTCGGCATTCATGTACATGTGGACGTATTCGAATGGCGCTATTGCTGCCAACTGCTTCGGCTGGGACGGTTTGGATGCCAAGGACGTAGCATTCCAGGATGCAGGCAACTGGGTAGGTGTGGTATTCTGCATACAGGCTGTAGGCTCGCTCCTGTGGGCTGCTATTCTGCCTAAGCTCGAACATTGGTTCGGCAACAAGGGTGCGTACGCTATCTCCCTCGTGGTAGGCGCTATCGGTTTCATCTCGGTGTTCTTCGTGACCAACCAGTATGTGTTGTGGCTCAGTTATGCCCTGATCGGTGCTGCTTGGGCTGCAATGCTCGCACTGCCTTTCACCATTGTTACCAACGCTATCAAGGGCGGCAACATGGGTTACTATCTCGGTCTGTTCAACTGCACGATATGTGTGCCGCAGATCTGCGCTGCACTGTGCGGTGGCTTGCTGCTGAAGACTATTTGCTCGCATGAGCAGTCAGGTATGCTCGTAGTGGCAGGTGTATTGCTGCTGCTTGGCGCTGTTTCCGTATTCATGATCAGAGAGAAGGAGGAGGATTAACGCCCGCATGCCTTAAGCCATCGACCAATCTTGGTCGATCAAATTGCAAACAAAAACAAAACAAAATAATCCTAATTTATGAAAAACAAATCTACAATTCTAATTATGGCTTTGGCCATTGTAACAGCCTTTGTTGGTTGTAAAAGGAATGAGATTGACACGGAAGAGCAACTGAAGAAACTCTCAGAAGAGACTTTCCAAAGTCTTGAGTATTGCAGCCATTTGGATGTAAATGGTTACAATATGGATGTCATACAATTCCATTTCTTTCATTCAGACAATACTGTAGAGAAAACAACATTCTCGTTTGGAGATGGCGTTCCCGCTACGCATGAGTCGAAGGTTTATTCGCTTAAGTGGGAAGATTTTACGGGTTCGATGTTAGGAAGAAAAGCGCGACTCGTTGCAGGTGATGATGTGCTGAATGTGTTATATCTGAATAATGTCTTTACATTATCAGATTCAGTGAAGTTGTCAGAAACGGATGCTCTTGCTGATATTGCCTCTTCCATTTATTCTGATGTTGCTAACTCTGATTGGGCTGCTTATGATCCAATTTATGTGATGCAAGATCACTGGACGATGGATACAACTTGGTATGAAACTCATCGCCAAGGAAAGACGATTGTCGTTGATACTATTACAGGACGTTATAAACATGAGGAACAAATCCCTGTAGGCGTTGCTTCGCAGAAGATTTCGTATATTCGCTTTTATGACGATGCTACTTCACACAGAAAGACATTAGCATGGTCAAAAGGTGAGCAGGTTAACATTGTTACACCGGATACAGCAATTTTGCCTCAAGTACAGGATCCGACAAAGAATGATACGATTATCACATTCAAGATACAAGAAGTTCCTGCGACCCGCAATTTTGTTGACTCAGCCAATCATTGGAGTCTTGCAATGGTCAAAGACGGCTCATTTGATGTGATTTATAAGCATACCGATAACAGCGCAGATGAGCTGCTGCAAATATCCTCTTATTTGGATGGTACATTTAAGTTGGATAACGTGATTTATCATAACCTGAAAAAATAATAGAGTATGAAAAACTATATATTCAATCTTCGCGCTCTGCTGATTTCTTGTTTTCTGTTTGTGGGATTGTCAGCATTCGCCCAACTTTCGGTGCAGGGTACTGTCGTAGATGCAGCTAATGATGAACCCATTATTGGCGCTTCTATTCTCGAAATCGGGACGACAAATGGTACAATTACCGATTTTGACGGTAACTTCACCTTGAGTGTACAAGTAGGTGCCAAACTGGCTATTTCTTATATGGGTTATAAGACTCAGGAGTTGGATGCAGCTCCACGTATGAACGTTCGTATGAGCGAAGACTCCGAGTTGCTGGAAGAGGTAGTTGTAGTCGGTTATGGTGTTGTGAAGAAAGGTGATGCAACCGGCTCTGTTACCGCAATCAAACCCGATGAGATGAACAAAGGTCTTACAACTAGTGCTCAGGATATGCTCCAGGGTAAGATCGCCGGTGTGAATGTGGTAGCAGCGGATGGTACCCCTGGTGGTGCAGGCTCGATCACTATTCGTGGTGGTGCTTCGCTGAACGCATCCAACAACCCGCTCATCGTTATCGATGGTTTGGCAATGGATGAAAATGGTATTCAGGGTGTATCGAACCCGCTGTCGATGGTTAACCCGAATGATATCGAAAGCTTTACCGTCCTCAAGGACGCTTCGGCTACGGCCATCTATGGTAGCCGCGCTTCGAACGGCGTCATCCTTATCACTACCAAAAAAGGTTCGAAGGGTAGCAAACCCCAAGTAAGTTACGCAGGTAACGTATCGATCGGTACTCTTACCAACCGGACGCAAGTGTTTACTGCAGACGAGCTTCGCGGATACGCAACCGCCTTAGGCCATAGCGAAGAGAAGACGAATTCGTTGGGTACAGCCAGTACGGATTGGCAGGATCAAATCTATCGTACCACCATTTCTACTGACCATAACGTATCTATCATGGGTGGCGCAAAGAACGATGTAGTGGATATGCCGTATCGTGCATCGGTGGGCTATACGTTGCAAAACGGTGCGATTAAGACATCGCAAATGCAGCGTGTTACCGCTACAATTAATCTCAACCCCTCGTTCTTGAACAATCACCTGGTATTCAATATCAATACCAAGGGAATGTATATCTATAACCACTATCCTGCCGGCGTTGTAGGCGCAGCTCTTTCGATGGATCCTACTATGCCCGTTAGAGGTGAGGCAGTTAACGCCAATGGCGATGTGCTTGTTGCTCAAAACGTTCTTGATAAATGGTTTGACGGCTACTACCAACGCGTAGTTACTCCTTCCGGATACAACGATAATGAGTGGCCTTATACGACGAACGCACAGACAACAGGCAACCCTGCCGCTGCATTGGCACACAAGAACGATCGTGCGAACGCAGGTTCGTTTGTGGGAAATATTGAGGTAGACTACAAGATTCACGGTTTCGAAGATTTGCATGTTCATGCTAATTTCGGCGCTGACTATTCCTATGGCAAGCAGAAAACGACAACATCCATTTTTGGTTATGACAATCACTATTTCGGATGGGATGGCTGGAGCGATATGAGCAAGTACAACCTGCAGTTCTCAGCATATGCCCAATACGGACATGATTGGGATGAGTCAAACCAGCATTTTGATGTGATGGTCGGTTACGAAAACCAATATTTCTACCGTCACAACAAAAGTGATGGTTGGGGTATGTACCAAACTACGAATAATGACCCTGAATTGGCGGGCAAGCCGTATAACAGATATACCTCGGTTTATATCACGGATAATGCGCTTCAGTCAGTCTATGGCCGTATCAATTGGAACGGCTGGGATCAGCTCCTCGTTACGGGTACGTTCCGTGCGGATGCATCATCACGTTTCGCTAAATTGAATTCCAAAGGAGAGAATGCACGCTGGGGTTTCTTCCCGTCCTTAGCTATAGGTTGGAAGATTAAGGAGACCTTCCTCAAGGATGTTAACGCGATCAATGATCTGAAACTCCGTCTCGGCTACGGTATCACCGGTCAGCAGAACTTGGGTGTTGACTATTATTACCTGCCTACCTACACCACAGCTCAAGATCATGCGTTCTACCCCGTTTTGGATGGCGGCGAAAGCAATCCTCTGTATGCGGGTAAGGATGCTAACGGTAACGCGGTGTATTATACCAGCCGTCCGGGTGTATATAATACCGACCTTACTTGGGAGAAAACGTTTACCAGCAATATCGGTATCGACTTTGCGTTCCTGAACAACCGTATCAATGGTAATATTGACTACTATCATCGTCGTACCAAAGACTTGCTCAGTACAGTCAATGTATCAGCAGGTTCTAACTTCAAGAACCAAATGCTGGGTAATATCGGTAGCCTCTATAACCAAGGTGTAGAGTTCGCCATCAATGCCGTGTTGGTTGACAACAAGAACTTCAAGTGGGACTTAGGATACAATGTGGCTTGGAATCAGAACAAGATTACGCAGTTGCTGTCTGATGATCCTGACTACTTTGTTCCGACCGGTGGTATCAGCTCGGGTACGGGTAATACAATCCAGGCTCATAAGGTAGGTGAGGCCGCATACTCCTTCCTCGTTTATGAGACGAAAGCTATGGCCGATGAGAACGGCGTGGTACATCATTATTTCGTAGACCGTAATAAAGATGGTCAAATCAACGATAAAGACAAGTATATTTACCACAATCCTGTAGCACCTGTTACCATGGGTCTGCAAACCAAGTTCCAATTCTACGGCTTTGACCTGGGCATCACGCTGCGTGCCAATATCGGCAACTATGTTTACAACGACGTATTGGCAGGCAACCTGCAATGGGTAGAGGCTGATAAGGTTTACCAGAACCAGAATGGCGGTTATCACTCTATTTTGAGATCTGCTTTCAGTTGCTATTACGGCGACAACATGCGTAGCGATGATATCCGCACGTATGTATGGAACGCTGAGACACAGGCCTACGAAATCGGTGTAGATCCCAAGGGCGGAAATGTCATCAAGAACTCCAACTGGTACGCTTCCGACTTCTTTGTAGAGCGTGCATCGTTCTTGCGAATCGATAACATCACACTCGGTTATAGCTTCAACAAGACTATCCAAGGTCGTGCTTACGTTACCGTATCTAACCCGTGCGTGATTTCTTCTTACAAGGGATTAGACCCCGAGGTGGGTGGTGGTATTGACAATAACATCTATCCCCGTAGTATGACTACAGTGATGGGTGTCTCCCTCCAATTCTAATAAGTAATAGGATTACAAGAATAAAGAAAACTTAAAATTAAATAGCGTTATGAAATACACAAAAATATTCTTTGCTGCCTTATTAGGTATGGGGCTGACAGCGTGTTCGCTTGATAGAACGCCACTCGATCCTAATACTGACACTACTTTTAATAAAGATGCCGTGTTCGCTAAATGCTACGCTACTTTCGGTACCACCGGCCAAAAAGGTCCGGATGGCAGCGGAGATGTGGATGGCATTGACGAGGGTACATCTTCCTTCTATCGTATGTTCTGGGAACTCAATGAGTTCTGTACTGATGAAGGTTGGTGGATCTGGAACGATGTAGGATTGGCTGATATCCGTACACAGACCTGGAGTGCGAGCAACGACTTGGTTTATGGCTTGTATTCCCGTCTGAACTTTGATATTACGCTTTGCAATTCGTTCCTGGACAAGACAGTTGATTATACGGATGCCGAGACAATGGCTCAGCGTGCAGAAGTACGCATGTTGCGTGCGATAAACTTCTACTATCTGCTTGATATGTTCTATCGCGTGCCGTTCTCACTGACTGTATCTCCCAACAAACCGATGCCTACTACACGTCCGGAGTTGTTCAAATGGTTGGAGGACGAATGTCTGGAGTTGGCAGCAGATCCGTATATTATCAAGGCAGGACAGCGAACCAATAAATACCGTGTCGATCAAGCATGCGCGTGGTTCCTGCTGATGCGTCTTTACCTCAACGCAGAGGTATATAATGAATCCGCACTGGGTGCTCGCGATGGCGCACCGCGCTATGCAGAAGCTAAGCAGTATTCGAAGATGTTGATGGAAAGCTCATACACACTGCATGGCTATGACAAATCGGCAAAGACTGCCGTTGACTTGGCTGCAGAGCGTACAGCAGACCATGTTTATTTCTCTGCTTACCAGCAGTTGTTTATGGGAGATAATGATAATAACGGTGCCCAAAATGAGGCAATCTTCCTCATCTACCAGGATGCAATCCATTGCCTGAACTGGGGTGGCTCACGCTTCCTGCTCAGCGCAGTTCGCGATGCCAACTATGTTCCTTTCGGATCGACTGATACCTGGTCGTGCTTCCGCTCCTCGCCGGAGTTCGTATATTATTGGGTTGACAAATCCAAAGCATCCTCAGTGGCGCTCAATGAGTATCAGATGCCTGTTGCTTTAGGAGACGACCGTGCCATCATGGCCTCCATAACAACCGCGGGAAAGAAGATGTCATTGACCGGTAATGAAGCAGCAGATTTTTACGCTTCATGGTCAGTTCTTAAGTTCAATGGTATATACTCTACCGCTAAGACGACAACTCTGAAGGACGTGCTTGGCAATGATTCTATCGTAGAAGCTCCGTGGATATGGGCATCGCCCGTTGGCGAACCCAAATGGCCGGATACGGATATTCCTTTGTTCCGTCTTGCCGAGGCTTATTTGACGTATGCCGAGGCTTGCTACCGTACAGGCGAACTGACTCCGGCTGTAGAGGCTGTCAACTGCTTGCGTCGTCGTGCCAACGCTCCGGAGATTACAACGCTGGACGACGAATCGTTAATGGTTGAGTGGGCAAAAGAGTTCTGGTGCGAAGGTCGTCGCCGTACGGATTTGATTCGATTTGGACAATTTGCAGGTCCGAACGCTACTATGGTTTGGGAAGGACATAAGGCCGGTAAGGATGCGAAATATAATGTATATCCTATTCCGGAAAAGGATGTCACCGCAAATGAGAACTTAAAAGGTCTCAACGAAGAAATAGGCTACTAAAAATAAGGTAACTTATTAATTAACAATTTTAATTAACTAAAACAAAAATCATTATGAAAAAGTTTTATGCTTTTTTCGCAGCTGCGCTGATGAGTATTAGCACATTTGCATCGGCTGACGTTGTACCGTCAGACGACTTTCTCGCAGATTACTACGAAGCTGGTAATGTTTGCGTATGTTTCTTTGTTCCTGCTGACATTGCTTGTAACGGCATCGTGCTGACCGGTTCGTTCAACGGTTGGAAGAGCAATGCCGCTGAGTGCGTTGCTGCAGCGGCTATTGAGGGTTACGATGGCTGGTATGTAGCTTCTTTCGCACCTGAAGCAGAGCCCGATGCAGAGAAGGGTATCCAGGCTAAACCGATCATGCTGGATGGTAGTGGTAACTTCAGCTGGGATTATCAGGTAGGTGCTGCTACCGCTATCCGCGGTGGCGTACAGATTGTTCAAGGTGGTGTTGCAGGTGAAATCGACCTCATCAACTACGGTGCCGACGCTCCGAACGTATTCACCATTGAAGCTTGGAAGAACAATCCTTGTACCGCTGTATATCACAACTACATGGTTACATTGGTTTCTCCGGATTGCAACGAGGAGGACTATGTTGTTCCGGCTATCTCCGGTGGTTTCAACAACTGGGCACAACAAGCTATGATCATGAACGAGCTGAAGACCGCTGAGCGTCAGAATGCCGGCCTCCCGGGTGCTGTATTCGAAGTTAGCTTCAGGGCTGCTGAGGGTACTGAGTTCAAATTCCGTTCTTCTGAAGAGTGGGGCGCTGATTGGACCAATGAGCTTAAAGCGTATGACGCTGAGAATGACGCATGGAATGCATTTAACGGTGGCGCAAACATTGTGCTTGGTGAAGAAACAAATCTTGAGTATGACCTTGGCGATCCTGAGTTGTATTCATGGAACAACTGCGAGAAACCCTCTGCTCCAGAGTACGTCGTTATATGGGTAAATGTTCCGGCAAATGCTCCTGAAGCAGGTGTTGAAATCATCGGTACATTCGATAGTTGGGAAGGTACCGCTATGGAACGCCTTGATAATGGCTGGTATTTCGCAGAGCTCGAGGCTGCAGCAACCGATCAGTTCAAGTTCCGTGAAGCTGGTACATGGGACAACGAGATCGTTTATGTTCAGAAAAAAACCGATGAAGATACAGCTGTAGGTCTGGATAACATTAAGTTCAAGGACGTATGGGCAGAGGATAGCTACAAGGGCACTCCTTGCAAGTCGATCGAACTTGACCTCAGCGACGCTGCTGTTTACGTTTGGAAAGCTAACTGGGTAGTACCTGAAGGAATTGAGGACGTTGTTCTCACCGCTGAGGCTAAGAAGGTAATGGTTGACGGTGTTCTGTACATCGTTCGCAACAACAAGCTCTTCAACGTTCAGGGTACACAGGTTCGTTAATCCGAACTAATAAGTACACCGGCTGATTAGAGCCAACAAATAGCCCGAGCATCCGCTCGGGCTATTTTTGTCTTTTGTCTATTGTCTTTTGTCTTTCGACTACTCCGTCACCTTCTTGTACCTGCCTTCGATGATCAGCATACCGGGCAGGATCTCGCCGCCGCCGGTTTTCTTGAATAGGGTAGCGTTCAGGTTGGCATCCTTGGCATCCTCAATCACGGCGTTGTAGCGGTTGTCCCATATCTGCCCTTTCACGGGCTTGATGTCGGCTATGTGTTTGTAGGTTGACTTTTGCGTCTGGGGGTCGATAACTCGCTCAATGACCTGGAACTTCGACTGCTCGGTTATACCTTCCTTCAAGCCGATCTTGGCTGAGTAACCGAGCACTTTGCCTTTCTCGTTGGTGACAATCTCGTACACAGGGGTCTTCACCTTGAAGTCCTCGTAGGCGAGTTGCAGCGCAGCTATGTTCTTATCGATGGATCGTGTACAGATGGTCTTCACGAGCTCGCGGCGATCGTACATACCTTTCAGTTCGGCTTTGCCGTCGAACTCGTACTCATGTGCCACATACTTCATGCGGAACGAGGTAGAGTCGGTCAGGAACGCCATGACTTTCTCTCTGTTCGGCGTAGCGGTGTAGTACTGCTCGTAGAAGATAGCGGCTATGGAGTCGTTCCAGTCCAGCTGATAGAGGTAGGAGTGCGTACGCACGGTGAAACCCGTGAAGCTGTCGGCAATCTTCCCGCCGGTCTTGGCCAAGTCTTTGCCTCCTTCACCGCCGGTAAACGCATCGAGCACACCGCCGATAATGTTCATCGTCAGTTTGGCTACGGCTGCACGTTCCTCGGTGGTGACGTACGTGATGTCGTTGATGAGCATGAACGTGTTTCCTATCAGTTCCTCGCCGGCATCCGACAGGGCAGCTACGCCACGTGCCGTGTGACCTGCCAGTTGCACATCCAGGTCGCTGGCGTTGTACTGTCCGCGCTGCTGAATCAGACGCATGTTCATCGTCATCGCATCGAGTAGCAGGGAGTCCTTCAGCTCCTCAGCCATCAGCGTGTCCGATTGCAGCGAGTCGATATACTCTATATCCCAACCAAACCACTTGGCCACCATCCACTTGGCGCAGTCGCCTTCGTTCAGTATGCGCTCGAGCATCTCGCCGTTTAGGCGTACATCCTCCTTGTTCAGCGACTTGCCGAACTGCGCTTTCACCAAGCCGTGCGACTTCTTTCTCACGTTCGGTATATAGTCGTTGTCGATAATGCGAATGCCTACCGAGTGGTCGTCGTACTTGTCGCTGATAGGTATGGCCTCAAATGCTTCCTGGATGTTCCTGCCAAAGGTATCTTCGGAGTGATAGATCATGGCTTCCGCCAGTGCGTTACGGCGGTAGGACAGTTCTGTCGATTGAGCAAATGCTCCTACCGAAAGCAGTAGGAGCATTATGCATAGTTTTGCAGTTTTGGATTGTAACATTGTTTCGTCAGTTAGTATCGTTTAGCGAATGAAGTTCATCAGGTTGGTGGTTACCGGTTGCTGACCCTTACCGAACTCCACGCCTATATCGCGCATAGCGCGAATGCGCTCACGCTCGATGTCCACGCCATCCTGATAAATTTTCATCTCGAACTTCCAGTCGTCCAGTACCTTTCCCTTGATTTCCTTGTATAGTGCCATAGCGTCGCCGTAGCACTTGGCATCTGGATAGATCTGACTCAGGTACTCACCGGCAGCCTCTGCGCCAATTGCGTTTTGCTCACTTGCCCAAACCGTGCGTGCTTTAGCCAGATTGACGTTGCAGGTGTGGTCGACATAACCCTGATAGATGTCCATTCCTACTTTCAGTGCCTCTTTGTACTTGTCGCACTCAGCAGGAATCGTAGAAACAATCCAGAGCGCCTGTTCAAAATCTTTCATCTTGGCGAGCGTTTGAGCCTTCTCGATCATCTTGTCGGCTTGCGAATTGTAGTACTCAAGGATCTTCTTCTTGCCTTCTGCCACAAATGTTTTCATTTCCGGTGTATTGAGCTTCACCTGCTTGAGTGCATTCATATAGCACTTGGTTTCCGTCTCGCCGATTCCCTTGACAGTGGTGGAGGTCGTGGCAAAAACAAGCTGGTTGTAGAAGTCGGCTATATAGAACGTTATATCCATCGTCTCGGATATTTTCGTCGGAGGTCCTGCCAGAACATCCTTGCTTGTGGGCAGCGCGCGTGCTGTGATAAAGAACTGTCCGAGGTAGTCCATCGATGCTATGCCGTTCTGGGTGAGCAGGTTGGTGAGTTTCTGCACCAACAGTTGCTTGGAGGCAAGCGGAGCGGGTTCAACGGGTTCCTCTACAAATACGCTTAGTGCAAGCGCACCTTCAGGGGTCGATAATTGTTTTTGTGCCTGCATGCTCAGCGTTAGACCGGCAAGCAATGCTATCATAATAATCTTTTTCATATCTATGTTGTTTATTGCAGCCATGTATGGCTGCGGGCTGTTATTACTTCTCGCCCAAGACGAGTATACACTTGCCGAGTCCGCGGTTCATGACCTTCACGGGAATGTTGAACGGCTCCTTGCGCAGGTAGTTACGCAACTGTCGTGCGAAAGCTTCGGTATCAATTGCTACGCCTTTGGCATTGTATAGCGGAATACGAACCTGCTCGTAGGCGATGTAGTTCTCCGACGATCCGAGTTTCGAGAATCGTCCTTGCACGGTGTTCTCAGCCATCCAGGCATCTATCACTTCTGATAGCTCGTCGCCGTCCGGACCAACTTCGCTCTCCAGATCAATTCCCGCAGCGTTGTCGGCAAATACGCGAATCTCCAGTGATACCTCGCGCCCGTTGGCGAACAGGTCATCGAAGTAAGCCTGCAGACGGTTGTTGAAGTTGTCGATATGTGCCACTACGGCTTCCTCGAGTAATACGCTCACGTCAGCTGAGAACGACGGACTGCTCGTGCCGTTGCTGCCGCCAATACTTTTGCCCGTGTAGCTGTCTTTGCCCTCGAGAATGTAACTCAAGGTACGTTTGGGGCCTTGCTCCTTGATATCCCAGGTCAGCTCGATGATGATATCGGCTTTTGCTACGCGCAGCAGATTGTCAATAGGCGACTCTGCCATCTCGTTGCCCGACTTGCTGGTTACGATATTCTGCTCGGCAGTTTGCTGCTGAATCAGTTTGACTTGTTGCTCAAGGTCTTTGAGCGGGAATCCGCGTTCGGCCATCAGATCGTTGATCTTGGCTATGGCGAGCTTCAGATCCATATTGGTACGTAGCGCTTCCTCGTAATCAGGAATCTGCTTTACGCGGCCTTCACCGTCAGGAATATCTTTCATGAACCCGTTCTGGTAGCACCAGGCATCACTGGGCATAACCATCAGGGTCGGTTTCTTTGCCTGCGCACTCGCCATCAGCGAGCATACAAGGCAAGCTATCAATAGAATATACTTCTTCATAATCTGACAATTTAACAGTTTAACGGTTAACTTATTATTTCAAAATCCCGTCAGCAATCAGTCTGGCTTTCAACTCGTTGCGGAAAACCGTTACAGATACTTGTGCCAGCACCTGTGCGTCTGTTCGAGAGAAGTTAGACGATAGTATACGCCTTTGGCGCAGGTTGCAGTACTGCTTCCAAGGTCCGTTCTCTGCAAAGAATGCGTTCAGATAGTCCTCGTACTTCTGCTCCGCGTTGACTTCAAGAAGTAGGGGCTTGAGGGGCGTGACTGTTGCATCGGATGATTCTACACCAACAAGAATAACGTCGCGTACAGCTTGTTTTTGAGCTTTCTCGTAAGCATCAATACCGTTTCGTGCACGCCCGAAAGCGCGGATGGTATATGCTCCATCCAGTTCCGATGCAATGATTTTACTTTTGTAGTCGTAGTACGCCTGCGAACGTCTCGACCCGCATCCTGCTGCCAGTACAACCAGTGCTACTGCAGCCAGTATTCCAATAATGTGTTTGCTTTTCATAATTCTGACTTCTGATTTTTGATTAGAATCCCGAGCCGAGTCCGCGGATTACTCCCGCTTGCTCCAATGCTTTTCTTAATTCATCCTTCTGCACGCTGACTACGATGCCTACTTTGTACTCTTTACCTACCTTCACTATCTCTTGCGATGCGCCGGTGAGCGATACGTACTTGTAGTATTCGCCGTTGTCGGAGAAGAATGCTTTGAAGTACTCTTCATATTCCATCTCCACGCCGGGTTGAGGGGCTAAGGGGCGTTGTGCAACGCAGCCGTTGCCACCCGTGTAACCTTTGAAGATAATGCCGTGTACGGCGTTTTTCATGCACTGCTCTGCAGCAACCTTCGGACGCTTGGAATAGCTCCATACCTTAACCAGATACGTGCCTTGTGTGCCATTGCCTGCACATTCAATCTCATAGCGGAAGTGCTCTGTATCTTTTTCCGCTTTCTTCTTTGCCCCCGCAAAACTCGGCATAGCCATCAGCATAGCGAGTGCAAACAGTAAAATGTTTCGTTTCATTGTTATGATAGTTTGTTTGATTAGTCGTCAGACCATATTTACCAATTTCGCCTGCAAAGGTACGAAAAAAAAATGATATATGCAAATTTTAATGCAATTTTTTTTATCAAATGATAAAAATATGACAGTTTTTCTACGAATCAGGTCTTATTCGTAGTTTACGAGATAGATTTTCTGTGTAGCTCGCGTGATGGCGGTGTATAGCCATCGTAGATATGTTATGTCGCGTTGCTCGTCGGGCACCGGTCCTTGGTCGATATATACATGCTGCCATTGTCCGCCTTGCGCCTTGTGGCAGGTTACGGCATAGGCGTAGCGTATATGTAGGGCGTTGTAATACGGTGATTCATAGACTGTCTGGATGAGTTCGCGCCGGTTATGAATCTCGGGATAATCCTCTGCTACCTGTGCAAACAAGTCTTGCTGCATTTCGTATATTTGTGTGTCATTCTCGGCTTGCAGTATATCCAGCCAGACGATGGCTTCTATCTCTTTCTCGTTTTCATAATCCACATTCTGCAGGGTAGCGTCCGCAAAATGATAGCCGTACATCTCCCGGAAGTTTCTCACTCGCGTGACTTCGAACATATCCCCGTTAGCCAGAAATTCGATGCCATCGTATTGCCTTGACCAGTAGTAGTTGTTCTTGTTCACCATCACGCGGTCACCGGTGGACAGTTGGTCGTCTTTCCATAGTATATATGCGCGCACGCCCTGATTATATAGATTTGTACGTCGGTTCGAGCGCGTGACGATGAGCGTTTGCGGCATACCGCACTCGGCGTAGGAGCGTTCGAGCGTCTGTTGGAAATCCGCTCCGCTGAGCATGACTACATCTTCAGCCTGCTCAATACTGACGTGCTCGCCTTGCGTGGGAACGAGGCTGGCGGATAATTGTTGTATATGTTCGCGGATGCGTGTAGCGTTGCGCAAGATGGAAGATGTCTCTGCTTGTCGTGCAACTTCAGTCAGTGTGTGCGAGGTGATGTGCAAGTTCGGAATAGTATATCGAGCCATCTTGTCATCGTTTAGTGCAGGAGATGTCGTGCGCTCTACAGGTGGTAACTGGGCATTGTCGCCTACGAGCATGAGCGAACATCCTTCGCCGCTATATACGAAACGCATCAGGTCATCAAGCAGACAGCCGCTGCCAAACGGCGAGTTCATATCGCGTGTGTCGGAGAGCATGGACGCCTCATCGACGATGAACAGCGCGTGGCAGTATAGATTGTCGCCTAAGCTGAACGTCTCTTTGCCCAAACTCTGCTGGCGGTAGATGTATTTGTGGATGGTGTATGCGGGTACGCGTTCCTGGTCGGATGAATAGCGACTGAGCACTTTTGCCGCACGACCTGTAGGTGCCAGCAATACACACTTCTGCCCTAGCGAACGGAGCGTTCGAACCAAGGAGCTGACAATACTCGTCTTGCCTGTACCCGCATAACCGCGCAGGATGAAAAGCTTGCCGGGGGTGTTATCCAAGAGGAATATGCCGAGTTTTTCAATCAATTCACGTTGCCCTTCATTAGGGATGAAAGGGGTAGGTTTGCCGTCTGCATTGTAAGCTTGTGTTCGCAGATTGCTAAAAATCCTATGTGAAATGAAGTTCTCGAGCAAAATAAATTTGCAAATATCAAATAATTGTATTATCTTTGCAGTCCAATTTGGAACTATAGGGAAGTCTTACACGACCAGCTCCCTCCTAACTCCCCCAGGTCTTGACCGAAGCAAGGGTACGAGGTTGTAGCGGTGCGATGTAAATCGCTTCCCTTTTTTTGCGCCCCTTATTCCTGCGGCTTGGTTTGCGTCGGGGCTCCCAATATATTATAGATTACGCCGTTGCGTTCAATCAGCAGTTCGTTGCCTTGTATATATTTCGTTGCGCGCATGTTGACAGCGGACTCGACGGTAGTAGCCGTTTGCCCGAGGTACGCGGCATATGCATTCGGAATGCCATAGCCGTACTGATCGGTGTCGGGATTGTTATATCGGTCGGCGGAGCGGATAATCCGTTCGCGAATCTGCATGGCTGTCAAGTCGGGTAGTGCCGACCAAAGTGTGGCCGCCATACCTGCCAGCAGCGGCGTGGCGAAACTTGTGCCGTTGCCCATGCGTGTAGAGCCGTTGAGTTTGAGCAGAGACGTATGTACTCCCACAGCGCAGACTTCAGGCTTGATTCGTTCATCGGCCGAAGGACCGTAGCTTGAAAAATCTCCGATGATGCTGTCCACGTTCACGGCTCCCACGGTGAGTATGGAGTCGGCATCGGCCGGCGCACTGATCCAGTGCCAGTCTTTGTTGCCTTCGTTGCCGGCAGCTACGCATACGAGCATCCCTTTGCGTGCAGCAATCGTCGCCGCGCGGCTCACACGCGTCGCTTGTCCGTCCATCATGTTGTAGTCGAGACTCCACTCGTCGTTGTCGAAGTAGTAGTAGCCCAACGATACGGAGAATATATTCGTTCCCAGCGAGTCGGATTTCTCAAGAGCCGCGATAAGATTATCCATCTCCTTGGGCGATTCGGTTTCCGCTTCTTCGCTGCGCATGAGGTAATAATCGGCCTCAGGCGCAGCACCTGTATATTCCTCAGTTATGCCGCTGATGGTACTCAGGCAATACAAACCGTGGTCGCCTGTATAGCCATAGAAGTCGTCGGCATCATCTGTGAAGTCGAAATGCCCGAGTTCATGTTCATGGCGGAAGAACGACGCGGTATCTACACCCATGAACCCTCCGTCGCACACGGTAAGCAGTATGCCTTGACCGTAGTACCCTGCCTCGTGCAGGGGATGGAGGTTGTATAGAGCGAGTTGGCGGTCGGTCTGCTTGGGGGTAGGAAGCGGGTTGAACGCATATTCGTCGGCCGGAAGCCTTCGCCTGAGCAGAATGTTCTGCGGGGAATCATCGCGTGTCATCTCTACATAACGGACAAATGGCCGGTCGGCTAATTCCTCCGCAGCATTGTCGCTGAGCGTACAGGTAGCACCGTTCATCCAACGCGAGGTGTGATGGATAGTTGCGCCATAGACCATGAGACTATCGAGATAGGCTGCGCTGACCGGATAATCCAAATCGTCAACAGGGATATTCCATTTGGCACGTTGCTCCAGAGCACGTGGGGAGAGTGCCGGATCACCGGTTGTTGGTTTGTCGGCAAACGCGACAAAATATACACTTAAAAGGATAGTTAGTATATGCATATGAATAAATTTGTGCAAAATTACAAAAAAAAAATGATATTTGCAAGTTTTTTGAAAAAAAATCGCAGAATATTTGCAAATATCAAAAATTTTTTGTAACTTTGCACGTTTTTTCCAAAAAATGGCAGAACAGTAGAATATGGCAATCGTAATACAAGAGGTAAAGAGTACGTGGCAGAATTATCAGTTTGCTAAGTTTGGCAATGATCTTTACAAGGACTGCAAGGAGTTTTGTCCGCATCTGTTGTTGGATGAGATGAATACGTTCAACCCGAAGCGCAACCCGTCGTACGATGTATGTGAGTCGGTGCAGTATCTGGCTTATCGCGACGGAAAGATTGTCGGTCGTGTGGCAGGAATCATCAATCGTGTGGCCAACGAGCAGTGGGGTGTGAATAAAGTTCGCTTCGGCTGGATAGATTTTATCGATGATCTGGAGGTTAGCCGTGCGCTGCTGGATGCTGTTGTCGCATGGGGTAAGAGCAAAGGTATGGATAGCCTGAACGGTCCTGTGGGCTTCACCGATTGGGATTATGAGGGCTTGCTGATTGAGGGATTCGAGTATCTGGCACCTATGGCTTCGCTGTACAACTTCCCGTACTACGAGAAACATATGGAGGCATATGGCCTGACGAAGGAGAACGACTGGATAGAGATGCAGATAGATCCGCAGTGCGAGACGCCGGAACGTGTGCTACGTATTGACAAGCTCGTACGCGAACGTTATCACCTGCGCGTAGATAAGGTGCATTCCACCAAGGAACTGGTGAAGAAGTATGGCATGGAGTATATGGATATGTTGGATGAAGCGTACCAGAAGCTCTACAACTTTCAGCCCATGACGCAGAGGCAGAAAGAACATTACAAGAATGTATATTTCCCGCTCCTGAACTTCGACTTTGTGACAATCGTGGTCAATGACAAGAACGAGATAGTAGGTGTAGGTCTGGGTATGCCTGACGTGTCGCATGCCATGCGGCGTTGCAAGGGCAGGTTGTTCCCGTTCGGATGGATTCGTCTGCTGAGAGCCTTGCGAGCCAGGAAAATGGATGCTTTTGATCTGCTACTCATCGGTGTACGCCCTGATTATCAGGGTATGGGCGTGAATGCCGTAATCATTGCCGAGCAACATCCTTACTTCCGCCAGTACGAGATCAAACGTGTGGAAACGACATCAATCATGGAGACGAATACGCGTAATATAGCCAACTGGGAGATGTTCCCGCACAAGCAGCACAAACGCCGTCGTGCTTACGAAAAGAAAATATGACATCTGTAGAGAGATATGACAAAGCGTTGAAACTACTGAATCAGTATATTCAGGAGAATAACCTGCGGCATACGATTGAGCGAGAGCAGTTGCTGAAGATAATGGCAGAGCTGAATGAGCCTGTTTTTACATTCAGTGATCTCGACCAAAAGCGAAAAGATGCCCATATTTCTGTACCTACGCTATATAATTCGCTTCGATTGTTCGTTTCGGCACGAATTTTGTATAAGATGCAACGGACGCAAGGCGTAAAAGAAGAGCAATACAAGTGGACGTTTGATGCGAAGAACTCATTGCGAATTATATGTACGCGGTGCGGACGTGAAGCTGCTTTCACTGATAAAGCTTTGCTGCAGATTGTTAACAACCGCAATTACACGAATTTTGTGCCGGCACATTTTTCGCTGTTCGTGTATGGCGAATGCAAGGCATGCAGGAAGTTGCAAGTAAAGTGATAATATGAATAAATGGCCCTGTAGCTCAATTGAATAGAGTGTCAGATTCCGGTTCTGAAGGTTCTGGGTTTGAGCCCCAGCAGGGTCACACGCCGTCGGCAACGCGGTCGCATGGATGGCGCTTGGCGCCATAAAAGCGACGCGTGCCTCGGCTCTCCGACAAATAACGTTGACACGTTCTTTGTCGGGGGAGGAAGGAGAAATGAAGACGGTATTGGAGTTTTTGGCGGAGTTGGCGCAGAACAACAATCGTGAGTGGTTTGCGGCAAACAAGGAGCGCTACAAAGAGGCGCTTGGTGTGTTTGTGCACCTCTCGGAGCAGTACATAGCGGGATTGCAGCGCATAGACCCGACATTGGAGGGGATAACGGTGCAGCAGTGCATGTGGCGCATCTACCGCGATACGCGTTTCAGTAAGGACAAGACGCCATACAAGGATCATTTCGGCGTATATCCTTGTGCAGGGCAGCCCGGACGGTTGCAAACAATGGGTAAGAAATCCGACAGAGCAGGGTATTACCTGCATATACAACCCGGGCAGTGTATGTTTGCTGCGGGAATGTGGTGCCCGAATACCGATCTGCTTCGCGCCGTACGGCAAGAACTGCAAGCCAACTATGAGGAAGTGGAAGATATAATGGCCGCCGAGCCATTCCAGCGCTACTTCGGTGACTTTGAGCAGTCGAATATGCTCAAACGTGTGCCTGCAGGGTATGATGCTGATTTTCCGCATCCTGACTGGCTCAGGCACAAGTGGCTGATCATATCCACGCCGTTCACCGACGAGCAGGTTTGCCGTCCGGACTTTGTGGAGCACCTGTTGGAGGTCGCAGCTGCAGCCAAGCCGATGAACGACTTCCTGAACTACACGTTCGAGGAATACGGCGAGTTCCCCGACCGCCGCTGACTACCAACAAAATGAACATTGAAATATAAGCCAAAATGTTGCTTGCAATATTTTGGTTTAAGAGCGGAGGCAATCGTGCGCTTTATGTTGCCCAGCAACATCCGAAAGCACGATTTGCCGAACGCGAAGGTCCCATAGTTCAATGGATAGAATACGGGTTTCCTAAACCTTAGATTCGGGTTCGATTCCCGGTGGGACTACAACATAGCCGCATAGCGGCAAGCAAAGAACATATGTATAATTTTGCCTTAATTGGTGCTGCGGGATACATAGCCCCACGGCACATTAAAGCCATTGCAGATACAGGTAACAACCTGATGGTGGCTTACGATAAATTCGACTCGGTAGGGAGACTTGATTCGTCGTTCCCCGATTGTTCGTTCTATACCGAGAATGAGCAGTTTGACAGATTTTGTTCCAAACAGATGCGTACCCCTAATCCGCTTCAGTGGGTAAGTATCTGCACGCCCAACTATACGCACGATGCGTTTATCCGTTATGGTTTGCGTTTGGGCTGTGATGTAATCTGCGAGAAACCTCTGGTGCTTAATCCTTATAATATAGACAACTTGATGCAGTTGGAGGAAGAAACCGGTCATAAAGCCTATACCATTCTTCAATTGCGCTTGCATGACAAGATCCGTTCGCTGAAGCAGAAAGTGGATGCAGGTCCCAAGGACAAGATCTACGATGTGGATCTGACCTATATCACCTCGCGTGGCAACTGGTACTATGCATCGTGGAAAGGCGATGTGCACAAGTCGGGCGGTATAGCCACGAACATCGGTGTGCACTTCTACGATATGCTTCAGTGGGTGTTCGGCCCGGTGAAGAAGAACATAGTGCATGTCATGTCGTTCGACCGCGTGGCGGGGTATCTGGAATTAGAAAAAGCCCGCGTGCGTTACTTCCTGAGCATCAATGCAGCCTGCTTGCCCGCCAATGCCGTGCAGGGCGAGAAACGCACGTACCGCACGCTGAACATCGACGGTGAGGAGTTTGAGTTCTCGCAGGGTTTCACAGAGTTGCATACCGAGAGTTACCGACAAATACTGGGCGGTAACGGCTTCCGCATCAGCGAGGCGCGTCCGTGCATTGAGACGGTCGCCGCCATCCGAAACATGGAGCCTATAGGTCTGGTAGGAGATTATCATCCGCTGGCCAAGTTGCCGCTGGCTAAGCATCCCTTCGGTTGGGACGAAAAACGATGAATATGAGATATACGCGATATATATATTTGGCTTTGCTTGCTTTGGCGCTCAGCTCTTGCCTGACATCTAAGAAGGTTAATCTGCTTCAGGAACCGAGCAAGGATATACCCGCCTATGCCGATACGCTTAGTTTCGAAGATTATCGTATTCGCACGAGCGACAGGTTGTATATTCAGGTCTATTCGGTTGATGAGAAGCTTACCAAACTGTTCAACCAGGGCGGTGGCGGTTCGAACATGCGCCAGCAGATGATGACCGGACAAGGCGATCTGTACGGCACGAACGAGTTGTACTCGTATTTGGTGGATGACAACGGGAATATCCTGTATCCGATGATAGGCGAGATACCTGTGCGCGGCTTGACAACGCGTGAGGTGAAGTACCTGCTTGAGGAGAAACTGGCGGGGTTGATAAAGCAGATAGGTAACTATTCGCTTATGTCGGTTGAGGTACAGGTAATCAATCGGTTCTTCTCGGTGATAGGTGCCGTGCAGAGTGCGCGTGTGCCGCTCGTAAAAGAGAAACTGACAATCTTTGAAGCTCTGGCCATGGCCGGAGATATAGCCGACTATGGCGATCACTCGAAATTGCGTATCGTGCGCGAGATAGAGGGTGTAACCACCATCCGCACATTTGATGTCCGCAGTAAGGATATTATCAATTCCGAGTTCTATTACGTAGAGCCTAATGATGTGATATACATACAGTTCATGCCCGGACATACGTTCGGCATCAACCATGTGACAACGACCATAGCCGTTGTGGCAACCACTATTTCGTTTGCAGGCTTCATCTATGCAATTGTGCAGCGTTCCATCAACGCTTACAATCGCTACAATCCAAAGCCGTCCAATAATACAGGAGGAAATTAATATGCGAAACAGACTACTTTATCTCCTGCTTACAGCATTGGTGCTGACCGGTTGCTACTCCAATCGACAGATTGGCTTGCTCCAGGAACGTGATGGTATACCCACCTATGATTCGGTGCCTTATGAGCCGTATCGCTTGCATGTGAACGATGAGATAGTCTATCGCCTGATAACGATGGACGAGACGATAAGCAAGGCCATGAGTCCGAATCAAAGCCAAGGTTATTCACAGTACGCCAACTCGTATCGCATCTACTCCGATGGCACGGTTGATCTGCCGTTCTTGCCGCCTATTCATCTTGAAGGCTTGACCGAACGTGAGGCGCAAGACACACTGGCATATTACTTCCGCCAGATCATCCCCGATGCCGACGTCAAGATGGCTCTGTATAACAAGAACTTTACCGTGCTCGGTGATCTGGGCTCGGGCGTGTACAAGATTTACAAGGAGCGCATGACTATCTTCCAAGCCTTGGCGATGACGGGCGACGTAGCCAACTCCGGTGATCGCAAACACGTACGTATTGTTCGCCCTAATGGCAATGAAGAACCTGAAGTGCTGGAATTCGATATACGCGCCAAGACCATCATCGACTCCAAGTACTACTACGTTTATCCCAACGACCTGATTTATGTAAGTCGTGAGCCGGGTGCGTTCTACAAGGTGCCCAGTTACAGCGGATTCATCAGCCTCGTCACCTCGTCGCTGGCATTGTTGCTTTCCGTACTCAACTATATACCCAACGTGAATTTTTAACAGAAGTCAAATCGTAAATCCATATATAGATTATGGCAGTATTTGAAAATAACCCATATAACAACCCCTACGCCAATCCCTATAGTAATCCGTATGGCAACCCGTACGCTACTCCGTATGCCAACCCTTATGGTGCATCTATGGATCAGGGATCAAGTGATGACGACGGCGGCTCGAACATCGATATCATGGAGTGGGTGGTACGTATATTGCACTATTGGTATCTGTTTGTTATTTTCCTGGCTATAGCCTTCAGTTTAGCTATGCTCAAGAACCGTAAATGGATAGCTGCGTACTACAGTTACGGAACGATCATCATCAAGCAGTCCGGCGGTTATGGTGCCAACCTGATGCAAGGGTTCCGTATCGACGAAGGGATGAACGACATCAACAACCAGGTGTTGCGTCTGCGCTCGCACGACCTGATTAGCCGTACGGTCGATTCGTTGCCGTTCTTGAATGTGGAGTACATAACCATGGGGCGCTTCAAGACGCGAAACCTGTATAGGAATACTCCCTTCACTCTGGAGACGACCGAGATCAGCGATCGGGCATATGATCTGCTTTTCCGGCTGGATATACAGGAGGACGGTACGTTGCGTGTATCGCTCAACGACGATGATGACGAGCGCCTCGCGCAGTTCGAGACCATTACCCATTACGGCGAACCGTTCAAGACGCCGTACTTCTCCGGCGTGATCATGCCTACGCAGTTCATGGCAAGCAAGGGTAGGATGTTTTTCCGTTTGCGCTCGCGGCAATCGCTCATCAGCGAGTTCCAATCCCGCTTGCAGCTCAATTTCCTGCAAGAGAGTTCTACCGTGCTCTGTATAGGCCTTACGAGCGAGACTTACGAGCGAGACTGCGACTTTATTGACAAGATACAGGATATATTCCTCATCCAGAACTTGGAGCGTAAGAACGAACAGGCCGAGCGCTCGATTGAGTTCATCAACAAGCAGTTGAAGATTTTACAACGATCGCTGGAGGAGTCGGAAGGTGAGATGACAGCTTTCCGTCAGGAGAACCGTTTTGTGGATGTCGGTTCGTACGCCTCACAGCTGATGTCAATGGTTTCCGGCTACGACCAGCAAGTGCTGCAGATGCGATTGCGGGAGACCTATCTGGATTATTTGGATAACTATCTGCACGAATCCATTGAGCAGGGTACAGTTATTGCACCGGCCTCCTTGGGCTTAAACGAGTCGTCGCTCATGCCCCTGGTATCGCAACTCAATGATCTGCAGATACAACGCGGTGAACTGACGGACAAGAATGTGTTCTATGCCAAGTACACCAAGGATATAGAAAACGTGAAACTGACTATAGCCGAGGTCGTTAAGTCCATGCGCAAGTCGCTGGAGTTGGAGAAGAAAGACCTGCAACTACGTTATCAAGAGGTTGAGCACGACATACAGCGTCTGCCTGAGAAAGAGCTGCAGATGGTGGCTATCGAGCGTAACTACCGCATAGATGACAACTACTATACCTTCTTCTTGCAGAAACGTGCCGAGTCGGAGATCCAGAAAGCTTCGAATACTCCTGACAACGAGATTCTTGACCGTGCCCGCACCACAACCAAATTGGTGAACGGCAACGTGAAGAAGAAGACGATGACTTCGTTCCTGGCGTTAGGAGCCGTACTGCCTCTGATTCTGATTATCCTGTCCGAGCTGCTCAACGACAAGATCCGTACGCCGAAAGAAGTGGAGAAGCTATCGAACTTCCGCCTGATAGGTACTTTGCGTCATGCGCGCTCGCAAAACCCCACGCTGGTGAAGACCTCACCCCGCTCCGGATATGCAGAGATGCTTCGAGCCATACGAACCCGTATCGAGTTTATCGTGGGCAGAAAAGAGAAGCTCTGTATCTGTGTTACCTCTGCCGAATCCGGTGACGGAAAGACGTTTATGTCCACTAACCTGGCAGCCCTCTATGGCTTGACAGGCAAGAAGACCCTGCTCATCGACCTGGATGTGCGCAAACCGAATATCCATACCAAACTGGCCATCGAGAATGGTGTAGGTATCACAAACTTCCTGATTGGCGAGTGTGGTGAGGATGAACTGATTCTCCACAACGAGAATTTCGACTTCGATTTTATTCGTGCCGGAGCCGTGCCGCCTAATCCCGGCGAACTGATTCATAGCGACAAGTTGCTCGGATTCCTCAAGAAGATGCGCGACCAATATGATTATATCATCCTGGATACATCGCCTATCGGTCAGGTGCCTGATGCCTTGGCGCTGGTTGCCGAAACGGATTTGACCGTATTTGTTATCCGTTGTCTGCAAACGTCGAAATCGTTCTGCTCGCAATCGCTGCAAGCCTTGGAGGAAGATTACGGCACAAAGATTCATTTGGTACTGTCGGATATACCTACCGAAGGATTCCATGGCGGTTACGGTTATGGTTACGGCTACGGTTACGGTCGCAAGCAGAGAGGTTATGCCGGCTATGGCGGTTATGGCTATGGTTACGGCTATGGCTATGGTCGTTCACCGCGAACGGAAGGCAAGCGGCGCTCGAATATGTCGTGGAAGCAGCAAGTATGGCTTATGATCGATGATGCTATACATAGCCGCAAACGCTCGCCGTACAACTATTATGCCGACGACGAAGAATAAATCTGATTTCTGACATCTGATTTATGATTGCTGATAACTGACTGCTGATAGCTGATTTCTTGAAAAATGGATATACTGGAGAAAATAGAAGGTTTGGAAGGCAAGTTCCACGAGATCAATCTGTTGCTTACTGACCCGGCGGTGATAGCTGATCAGGCACGTTATGTGCGCCTGAACCGTGAGTATCATGACTTGGAACGTGTACTCAATTCGGCCGGCAAGTATAAGCAGGCAGTTATGGAACTGCAATCTGCCAAGGAGGTATTCTTCCATGAGTCCGATCCCGAGATGAAGGAGATGGCACGCGAAGAGATTGATTTCCTTGAAGCACAACTGCCGGCTCTGGAAGAAGATGTAAAACTCCAACTTCTACCCCAAGATCCCGAAGACGGTAAGAACGTAGTGATGGAGATCCGCAGCGGTACAGGCGGTGACGAAGCGGCGTTGTTTGCAGGCGATTTGTTCCGCATGTACACCAAGTACTTCGAGATGAAAGGTTTCAAGTATAGTGTGTCGTCCTTCTCCGAGGGCGCTGTGGGAGGATACAAAGAGATCATTTTCAACGTCACCGGACAGAATGTGTATGGCACATTGAAGTACGAGAGTGGCGTGCATCGTGTGCAACGTGTACCTGCCACCGAGACTCAGGGACGCTTGCATACATCGGCTGCGACGGTGGCAGTGCTGCCCGAAGCGGATGAGTTCGAGGTACATATCAACGAAGGAGAAATCAAGTGGGAGACCTTCCGCTCAGGTGGCGCTGGCGGACAGAATGTGAACAAAGTGGAGTCCGGTGTGCGACTGCGTTATATGTGGAAGAACCCCAACACCGGTGAGGTGCAGGAGATACTTATCGAATGTACAGAGACCCGCGACCAACCCAAGAATAAAGAACGTGCCCTGTCACGCCTGCGTACTCAGATCTACGATAAGGAGCATCAGAAATATATTGATGATATAGCTTCCCGCCGCAAGACGATGGTATCAACCGGTGACCGCAGCGCCAAGATCCGCACCTACAACTATCCGCAAGGACGAATAACCGACCATCGTATAGGGTACACCGTATATAACCTCGCAGCATTCATGGATGGCGATATACAGGGTGTGATTGATGCGCTGACCGTTGCCGAGAATGCCGAACGACTCAAGGAAGCGAACTTGTAAGCAATAATGTATTTGTTCTATAGCATAGATATCCCTGTAGAGATACAAGTCGGGCAACACGTGACGCTCGACGAGGAGCAAAGCGCGCACGCAGTGCGCGTGTTGCGTTATTCAGTAGGGGATACATTGTACGTAGCCGATGGGCGCGGCACATTGTTGACTACCCGTGTCATTAATCCTCACCCCAAACATTGCGAAACAGAGGTGCTGAACATCGAGCAGCAAACCAAGCATCATAAAAGGTATGTGCATATAGCTGTAGCACCGACGAAGAATATAGAGCGGATGGAATGGTGTGCCGAGAAATGTACGGAAATAGGCATTGATAACTTGACGCCCCTGTTATGTCATTACAGCGAACGCAAACAGATCCGCATTGACCGGCTGGAGAAAATCATCCTTTCTGCTGCCAAGCAGAGCCTCTCGGCTTATCTTCCGCAACTTCATGAGCTGACTTCCTTCAAGGATTGTGTATTGTCAGCCACCGAGCAGCGACGTTTTATAGCTCACTCCTCGCCCTGGGTGGACAAACGAGACTTGCGCGAAGAACTCCGAAACTGCCCAAGTGCGGAATCTACGATTGTTCTTATTGGTCCGGAAGGAGGATTCAGCGACGATGAAGTGAACTTGGCTATGGAGCATGGCTTTATTCCTGTCAGTCTGGGCGATGCCCGTCTGCGTACCGAAACGGCTGCTATCGTTGCATGCACGTATATCTCTGCATATGTTTAGCCAACTCATAGATATTGACAAACAATGGCTGCTCGCCATCAACTCGTTTCACGCCACATGGGCGGATGAACTAATGTGGATCGTGAGCCAGAGCAAGACCTGGCTGCCGTTGTATGCCGTGCTTGTCGTGGCGCTCATCGTGCGTTTTTGGCATGAGCGTTCACGCATCGGTCTGCGTACCGAACGCCGGGCTGTGGAGTGGGAAGTGCCTACGGTATGTATCGCCTTGCTGATGTTTGCTATTGCCGTAGGCGGTGCTGATCTGCTGTGTGCACAAGTCATCAAGCCCTTGGTAGCGCGTCCCCGGCCTACCCACGATGCCGAGATAGGTGCACTTGTACAGGTGGTAAACGATTATCGCGGCGGCGCGTATGGTTTTTGCAGCAATCATGCCGCCAACACCATGGCTTGCGCAACGCTGTTTGCGGCTATCATTACGTACCGCAAACCCGCATGGATGCATATATACATCACGCTCCCCCTGATGTTATGGGTAGGAGTGAACTGTTATAGCAGAATGTATTTGGGAGTCCATTACCCGCTGGATATCATCGCGGGACTGATGGTAGGAGGCCTTATGGCGTGGCTGGTGTGGCTGTTTGGGAAAGAGTATCTGTTTCCGCATGAGGCGCGCGGGCACCTTGACGTTGTGGAATAGCCTGCAGGCGTTCGTACTGACTCGGGCTTAGTACCCCTTTTAGCTCGGCAAGCAGATTATTCATGCATTCCACGGCCTGGGCGCGGGTCAACAGTGTGTCGCGGCTGCGCGCATAACGCAGATGGATGCGGTAAATGGTATCGCGGGTCAGCGAATCGCGGATGCCAAGATCACGGGTCAGCATCTCTGTTTGCTTCATGGCTCGCTCCTCTACAGTGCGACGAGGGGTTAACTGAGTCTCTTGCGCAAATGTGGCGGATGCTATCAGCACCAGCAGCAAAACACCATATGTACGCAACAAATACATCGCTATCCAAACTATACTTGGTAAACAACAAAAATCGTGCCAATGAATATTGAACGCCACATAGCACAACGATTGTACTACGCTTCTGCTGCCCATCGCACGGCTCGGCCGGCTGTGCGTGTTGCACTCGTCGGGATAACAATCGGTGTGATGGTTATGCTGATTACAGTATGTGTGGTGATCGGATTCAAGCAAACCATCACTGAGAAAGTGGCAGGGTTCGGGGCACATATTCAGATCACCAGTTTCGACAACAACAACACCTATGAGTATCAGCCCGTCTTCGCACCGGATTCGATGCTCGATTTGTTGCGCTCGCTTGAGCATGTGCAATCGGTCAACACTTTCGCTACCAAACCCGGCATGCTCAAGATGCCCGATAACTTCCAGGGCATCGTGCTCAAAGGCTTGCCTGTGACGAATACCGAAGGGGAAGATGTCGGCGGTGCGTGGCGCTTCTTTCACGACAATCTGGTTGAAGGCGATCTGCCCGCTCGGATGAATGAGGTGTTACTCTCCGTGGATAATGCCCGGGCATTGGGGCTGAATGTAGGCGAATCGGTTTTGTGTTATTTCGTATCCGATGCACTCAAGGTACGCAAGTTCACGATAGCAGGTATCTATTCGTCCTCGTTTGCGGATTTCGACCGGCTGTTCGTCCTCTGCCCTTTGCCGGCTGTTGTGCAACTCAACGGGTGGGATAGTACGCAGGTTTCCGGTATCGAGATGCGTCTGACTGACTTGGCGTATCTGGATGAGGTATACGATCAGGTATATTTTTCTGTTGCCAACCGTCTGGACGAACAGGGTAGTGCATACTATCCGCAGAGTATCATACAGATGCAGCCTGCCGTGTTCTATTGGCTTGACTTGCTGGATATGAATGTGTGGGTAATCATCCTGTTGATGCTGGCCGTATCAGGATTCAATATTGTGAGCGGATTGATCATACTCATCCTGGATGCTATACCGATGATTGGCATACTCAAGGCTCTGGGTGCCAACAACCGTTTCATCCGCCGCATATTCATCTACGAGGCTACGATCCTGATCGGCAAAGGTATGCTTTGGGGAAATGTTCTGGGTCTGTCGCTTGTGGCTTTGCAGCACTTCTTCCGCCTCATTCCGCTCGATGCTGCTACCTACTATGTGTCGTACGTGCCTGTCTGCTTCCCGTGGGTCGGTTTGGTGCTGCTCAATGTGCTTGTTCTGGTAGTAAGCTTGCTGACCTTGTTGGCTCCTACATCACTGGCTACGCGCATCTCGCCCGCCAAGGTGATGCATTTCGAATAATTAGTCTGCAAAGATACAGAAAAAGTAAGAGCGTGCTAATCTTGCACGCTCTTTACTTGTTGTAGCATCTCGTCGCCGAGTGCCGACTTCTTGCGGATATGTTCCAGTACGGCGAGCACAAACGAGTTGCTCTCGAACTTGCCGCGCACGTTCTCGAAGTCGCGGTTCGTCTGTTCGTCGTTGCCATCTGCACCAAAACCTGTGCGGGCATTGAGGTTGAACTCTTTCTTGGCATCATCGTAAACCATTCTGTCGAGAGTGATCACTGCTTCTTTCCACGCTTCGATGGTGTGGATGAGGTCGGCAATCTCCACCTGTTCGAGTTTCTTGCCCCATACTTGTTCGAGTTTCTCCAGCGCCCACGTCCACTCGTAGGAGTAGTAGTTATTGTATAATTCTTCGAGTCGCTGCTGTGCTTCATTCAGTGAGGCGAGATGCCCGCTTTGGATATCATTAAGCAGACGGGATATTTCTGACTTGGGAGCGAGCAGACCTGAGCAGTCTACCCATTCGCCGAGTCCGACAGGAGAGTCAGGACGTAAGGCTTGGCGCAACTCAGCGAGATTATGCCACTCCGTTTTGCTTAGGCGCGAGATAAGCGAGTTGCCCAGAAACTTCTTGATGCCTATCTCGTAGAGCTTGAGCCCGTTCCTTAGTGATGAGTTGCGGATCTTGCAGTTCTGGTACGAATAGACTTCCGTTCCTTCGCCCGACAGATGCATAATATCACGCAGCACCTGCTGACCTTGATACATCTTTTGTATGGTGTACGGCGAGAGCAGGTTGTAGTTGATCAGGTCAAGTTTGTGCGGATCCTTGCGGTTGTCACGCTTCGGCCACTTCTGTGCATCACGGATCGTACCTACCGAACGCAGGTTTACTGCCGGAACGATGTAACTCTCCGTAGCATTTTCTATCAGGTACGAGAAAGGCAGCGCCGACGTGTCCGAGTGCTTGGTGTGACGTCCCATAACCAGCGTGAATGCACCTATCTTGGCTGGCCAAAGCAGGTACGAGTCCGAAGTGGTTTTTGCACCTCGCTCTGCCATGCCTTGGTGGATCGGACCGAGTTTGTACATGTGGTTACTCTGGTTGCTACCCGAACCGGCATTCAGGAACGAGAACATACCTGCTATCAGCAGGGTCGACTTGTGATGCGTCACGGTGTACGGACCTGCAAAGATCGCTGTGGCTTCTCCGTGGAAACCTTGGCAGTTGCAGAAGAACAGCGATTCCAGGGCAGAGTAGTGTTTGCCCATTTCGCAGCCTTGACCGATGAAGCACTTGCCGACAAGGGTGCTGTCGGTGATGCTAACGCCGGAGCAGATAATGAAGTCGTTGCACTTCACGCCCGAACCGATCTTGACGGGGGCATGCTCGTTGGAATTTACCGAACCGTTCTTGAGTACCGATGCGCCGGTGACCTGTGCATAGTCACCGATGCGGACGTTCTTGATGCTGCCGCAGTTGATGATGCGCACGTTCCGACCGATGAAACCCATATCGGAGCGTTGGGTCTCGGCGTAGGCATCAATCATCTCCGTGAGGCGGTTAATCATCTCCGGACGGTGACGATATAGGGTCAGGAAGTATGCAAGGTGAGCAGACAGATGGTCGAAGATCGGTATCTCGCGTCCGCCACCTTCGTTCATCACTGGCACGCGCACGCCGTTACCGAAGGTCGATGTGCCGTCCACCACAATCGAGTTAACGTTTTCGATGCATGTGTTATCGCCCACACGGTAATTAGCCATGTAGTTGTGAACGTTGTAAATGTGTACGTTTTCGCCGAACTCGCAGTTGTGGATGCTGGCGCGGTACAAGCCGCTGTGTACACGGAAACCTCCCGGCAACTCGTACTCGGCTTCCAACTTGCCTATACGAACGTTGCCCGAGAAGGATACTTCCTGTATATACTCTGCGTTAAACGGATCGGCTACTTCAATCTTTGTCCAATCTTCTGCTTTGCAATGCTGACTGATTAGTTGTTGAATCTCTTCGTTAGTTAAGTTCCTCATTTTCAAATCTGATTTCTGATATCTGATTTCTGATATCTGATTTCTTATACAAATCTGTACTCCGTCACCTGTCTGTACAGCTGTCCCGGGCGCAGGATCGGCGAGGGGAAGTTCTCATGGTTGATGGCATCGGGGCAGTTCTGCGTTTCCATGCACACGGCGTGCTGTATGTCGTACATAGTACCTCCCTTGCCTTCGTTCTGCTCCACATAGTTACCTGTATATACCTGAATAGCCGGCGCGGTAGAATAGACTTCCATCGTTCGTCCGTCAGCGCTGAGCTCGGCTACTTTCCTAAAGCTCGGATCTTTCTTGTTCTGTGCCCGTTGCTCCTCGGTAGCGGGACGGCATATCCAGTTGTTGTCGATTCCTCTGCCGGGTGCAAAGAACGGATCGTTCAGCCTGTCGCCTATGCGTACCGGCTCGCGGAAATCCATCGGTGTACCTGCTACGGGCAGGATCTCGCCTGTGGGCACTGCCGTGTCGTCGAACGGTGTATACTCGTCAGCCAGCACCTGTAGCACATGCTCATCCACTCTGCCGCTGTTCTCGCCGGCGAGGTTGAAATATGCGTGGTTGGTGAAGCCTACTACGGTCGGCTTGTCGCAGGTTGCTTCGTAGGTGATCTTCAGCCCGTTCTCGCGCGTCAGGGCGTACGTCACTTCTACGTCCATCGTGCCGGGGAAACCTTCCTCGCCATCCATCGCGCGGTAACGCAGCGTGATGGAGTAGGTGGTCTGGCCTACTACCTCCCACACTTTCTCGTTAAAGCCGTGTATGCCGCCGTGCAGGCAGTTGTTACCGTTGTTGTGCGGCAACGCGTAGTCCACACCGTCCAGCGTGAACTTGCCATCCTTGATGCGGTTGGCGAATCGTCCGATCACGGCATTGAAGTACGTCTCTTTCGTGCGCCACTCATCCAGCGTCTTGAAGCCGAGCACTACATCGGCTTTCACGCCCTGCTCGTTCGGCACAACAAGCGAAACTATCTTCGCGCCGTAGTTCGTTATCTGTGCCATCAGTCCCGACGAACTGCGCAGGGTGTATAACCCTACGCGCGCTTGTCGTTTCTTGCCTCCCTGCTCTACGGGCAGGATGGTATTGAATGATTGTTCCTGAATCATTATTCTTCTGTGATTAATCCGCCAAGCATGGCGGATGCTGTTATTCAATGCGGCGGGCACCGTCGCTGATCTCTGCTACGTAGAACTCTGGCTTGATGCCTGTTATGCGCTCGTAGTTCTCGCCTACTTGTTTCTTGAATTGCTCGATAGCCTCGTCCTTCACCAGCGAAACCGTGCAACCGCCAAATCCGCCTCCGGTCATTCGGCTGCCTATCACGCCGGGCACTTTCCATGCCTCTTCGGCCATCGTGTCGAGTTGCAATCCGGTTACCTCATAGTCGTCGCGCAAGCTTACGTGCGAAGCGTTCATCAGTTTGCCGAACTTCTCGATGTCACCGGCTTTCAGTGCCTTCACGGCATCAGCGGTGCGTTGTACCTCGCCTACCACGTGGCGCGCACGTTTGTGTGCTATCGGGTCGGTGATGGCACTCTCTATCTGCTTGAACTCGGCTTCGCTGAGCTCAGCGAGGTTCTTCAGCTCGGGTTTAACTTTGCGCAGTTGCTCCAGTGCCAGGTGGCATTGAGCTACGCGGTCGTTGTATGCGCCGCTGTCCAGGTGATGCGGTGAGTGGGTGTTGGCGATTACTACCTTCACGCCATTTAGCTTAACGGGCACGTGCTCGAATTCCAAGGTATCGCAGTTCAGGTGAATAGCATGATCTTTCTTGCCCCACGACGATGCAAACTGATCCATGATACCGCAGTTCACTCCCGCAAACTCATGCTCTGCGAGCTGGCCGATCTTCGCAAAGTCCGTGTGGTTGTAGTTGAGGCCAAGATAGTCGTTCGCTGCAAACGCTGCCACTACTTCCAATGCGGCACTGCTGCTCAAGCCTGCACCGGCAGGTACATTACCCCATATCAGGATATCCAAGCCTTGGTCGAACTTGTGACCTTTGCGTACGTACCATGCCATGCAACCCATCGGGTAGTTCACCCAACTCTTACCGGGCAGCGGCTCGGTCAGTTTGTTGATGTCAACCTCTACGATCTCCGGCATGTTCAGCGATTTGAAGCGCATCTTCTGCGTGCCGTTGGGGGCTAACAGCAGATACGTGCCGAACGACAATGCGCACGGAAAAACGCTGCCGCCGTTATAATCGGTGTGCTCGCCTATCAGGTTCACGCGACCCGGGGAAAAATACACGGCACTGGCCTCTTTATGGTACGCCTCTTTAAAGGCTTGTTTCAATTCTTTTACTTCCATGAGTATGAAAATTTACAGGGTTAAACATTTATGGCTGCAAAGTTACAAAAAAAAAATGATATTTGCAAATATTTTCAAAAAAAAAGCGGAAAAACGGGCAAAATAGTGACGTATTACACAAAAATGAAAGAAAATGCCCGTAAAATTTGCATATTTCGATTTTTTTTTGTAACTTTGCATGTTTTTGCGTATATGCGCATATTGCGCATGCTTGTAAGTTATGGATTATCGCTATCTCAGTACCATCAATAGTCCGCGTGACTTGAAGGCTTTGCCCCGTGAGGCATTGCCGGAGGTATGTGCGGAACTTAGGGATTATATAGTGGCGGAACTCAGCCACAACCCGGGTCATCTCGGTTCGTCGCTTGGCGTGATTGAGCTGACTGTTGCCTTGCATTATGTGTTCGATACACCCGACGATCGTCTGGTGTGGGATGTAGGTCATCAGGCGTATGCCCATAAGATCCTTACCGGTCGTCGCGATGCCTTTCCTACCAACCGTCAGTTCGGCGGCTTGGCTCCGTTCCCCACGCCGGCGGAGAGCGAGTACGACACCTGCGTGTCCGGTCACGCCAGCAACAGTATATCCGTTGCCCTGGGTATGGATGTGGCGGATAGCCAACAATCTGCAGCCAATGGTCATAATCGCAAGGTGGTGGCTGTTATCGGCGATGGAGCTATGACGGGTGGTCTCGCCTTCGAGGGGCTGAACAATGCTTCGATGGATCGCAACAACCTGCTCATCATTCTTAACGACAACAATATGGCTATCGATCCCATCAAGGGCGGCTTCACGCAGTACCTGGTGGATCTGACCACTTCCCCGGGATACAACAAACTGCGCTGGCGTGGATATCAGTTGCTCGTGAAGATGCATCTGATGTCCGAGCACAAACGTGCGAAGATGCTACGCTTCCACAATAACTTGAAGACTACGCTCACCAAGCAGCCTTCAAATATCTTCCAGGGCTTGAACATCCGTTATTTCGGACCGGCCGACGGTCATGATGTCATAGGCTTGGTGCGTATCTTGTCCGAGATCAAGAACTACAAAGGTCCGAAAGTGCTGCATATCGTTACGCAGAAAGGCAAAGGATATGCCCCTGCCGAGAGCGACCAGACGACCTGGCATGCACCTGGCGAGTTTGATGTTGAGAGCGGCGAGCGTTTGTCGGCAAGCGGCGATGGTAAGGTGAACCCCTTGTGGCAAGAGGTGTTCGGTAAGCAGCTACTGGATCTGGCGCGCACAGATCAACGCATAGTAGGTGTATCGCCCGCCATGCTATCCGGTTGCTCCATGACGATCATGCAGAAGGAACTGCCCAAACGCGTATATGATGTCGGCATAGCCGAAGGACATGCCGTGACATTCAGCGCCGGAATGGCCAAGGAAGGGCTGGTACCATTCTGCAATATCTATTCCTCGTTCCTCCAGCGCGCTTACGACAATATCATCCACGATGTAGCTATAGGCAAATTGCACGTCGTGTTCTGCATCGACCGTGCAGGTATAGTCGGCAATGATGGCGCTACGCACCACGGCCTATTGGATATGGCCTTCTTACGTCCTGTGCCGAACATGCAGATCATGGCACCGATGACCGCTACCGATCTCCGCCAGATGATGCAGATGGCGGTTGGCTTGCAAGGTCCCGTGGCTATTCGTTATCCGCGTGGACGCAGTATGGATCGTGAGCTGCCGCCTGTGGAGTACGGTAAAGCAGTGTGCTTGAGAGATGGGGTAGTCGAAAGTCGAAAGTCGAAAGTCGAAAGACGAGTATGCGTACTTTCCATCGGCGCGATAGGAAACACGGTGGAGGAGGCGATAGAGATGCATGAGGAGCTCGGCAGCGTTGGGCACTGGAACATGCGCTGGCTCAAGCCCCTGGATACCGATGCCGTACGTAAGGTGGCTGAAAACTACGACACCATAGTAACCGTTGAAGATGGTATGATCAGCGGAGGTTTGGGTAGTGCGGTGCTCGAAGCGGTGGATACAAGCCGCGTGCACGTGGTGCGCCTCGGAGTGAACGATCAGTTCGTAACCCATGGCAGCACTGCCCAGCTGATGCATTTGCTCAAGCTTGATGCCGAGGGCATCGCCGTTTCGCTGTATGAGGTAATAAAGGGTTAAGCCGTTAAATTGTTAAGCTGTTAAATTGTTAAGATATGCGAGTAGTAATTGTAGGAGCAGGAGAAGTAGGCACGCACCTGGCGAAACTGCTGTCGCGTGGCAACATTGATGTCAGCCTGATGGACGAACGCGAAGATCGTCTCGCAGGTCTGGATGCCGACTATGATATGCTCACCAAGGTCGGCGTACCCACATCCATACGCGACCAGGAAGACATTGGTGTGCGCGACGTGGATCTGTTTGTTGCGGTTACACCTTCCGAATCAGAGAATATGACTGCCTGCCTCATCGCTAACCAACTTGGGGCTAAGAAGACCTTGGCACGTATCGATAACTACGAGTATCTATTGCCTGAAAACAAACGATTCTTTGAGCAGATGGGACTCAACCACCTCATCTATCCCGAGGTGCTGGCCGCCCAGGAAATATGCGAGTCGCTCAAGAAGAATTGGATGCGTTACCACCTCACGCTCTGCAACGGTCAGTTGCATCTGTGTGTGGTCAAGATCCGCGAGGGCGCACCGATGGTGGGCAAGCAGTTCATGTCGGGATTCTTTGCCCATGGCAACTACCGCATTGTAGCCATCAAGCGTGGCTTGGATACGATCATCCCGGGTGGCCCGGACTCGGTGGAAGTGGGGGATATGATCTATGCCGTATGTACTCGCGAGAATATGACCGTACTGCGCAAGGAAGCCGGTAAGAGCGAACGAGAGATAAACAACATCATTTTCTTCGGTGGCAGCAAGATTGCACAGAAAGCTGTGATGTCGTTGCCGGAAGGTAAAAACGTCAAAGTCCTGGAGGCCGACCGCGAACTGTGCGACAAGCTGTCCGTCAAACTCGGCGATGCCATGATCATCCATGCCGACGGCAGCGATATGTCGGCTCTGAAGGAGGAGGGTATAGAGGATGCCGATGCGTTTGTAGCTGTCACCGACCGCAGCGAGGCGAACATCTTCGCCTGCCTCGCGGCACGACGGTTTGGCGTACGCAAGACGATTGCCGAGATCGAGAACATGGATTATATCAACATGGCGGAACAGCTGGAGGTCGGAGCGATGCTTAACAAGAAGACAATCGCCGCCAGTTACATCTACCGCCTGCTCATGAAAGCCAGTGTGCAGAATGTGCAGAATCTTACTACGGCCGATGCTCAGATCGTTGAGTTCCTCGTCACCGAGAATAGCCGCATCACACGCGACATGATCAAGAACATGCGCCTCCCGCTCGATTGCAACATCGGAGCACTCGTGCGTGCCGGTGAAGCACTGCTCGTGAATGGCGATACCCAACTGCTGCCGGGCGATCAGGTCGTAGTCTTCTGCAAGAGTAACGAACTGCAACGTATAGAGAAATTCTTCAAATGACAAAAACATTCAACTGGAAGATAGTATTTCGCACGTACGGCGCGCTGCTGCTCATCGAGGCGCTGTTCATGGCTATCCCCACGGTGGCTGCCTACCTGTATGGCGACCCGGATGGCGGAGCGTTTGCCGTGAGCACCTTTGTCACGCTCATCGCAGGAGCTATAGCCATGCGCCTTGGGCGAAATGCACAGCGTAAGGTCAGCGAACGTGAGGGATACCTCATCGTGGCGCTGGTCTGGATCGTGTTCTCAATCTTCGGAATGCTGCCGTTCTACCTCTCGGGAGCACTGGAAACGATTACCGACAGTTGGTTCGAGACCATGGCGGGATTCTCAACCATGGGCGCTACGGTTATTCCTAATGTCGAAGTTATGTCCCACGCCATCCTTCTTTGGCGCGCTATATGCCAATGGCTCGGAGGTATGGGTATCATCGTGCTCAGTGTGGCTATTCTGCCTCTGTTCGGCTTGGGAGGTATGCAGCTCTATGCCGCGGAGGTTACGGGCGTCAGTTATGAGAAGCTCTCACCCCGTATCACCGATACGGCGCGGCTGCTCTGGGGCACATACGTCTTCCTCACCGTGCTCGAAACGCTTATACTGAAGTTCTTCGGCATGGATCTGTTCGATTCCATCTGCCACTCCATGGCTACCATTGCTACGGGCGGATTCTCTACCAAGAACACCTCACTCATGTGCTACAGTCCTGCCATACAATATACCGTGGCGGCATTCATGCTGCTCTCGGGTATCAACTTTGCGCAGATCATTTACTTCATGAAGGGCAAACCCGAAAAGATGTACCATGACGAGGAGACGCGTTGGTATGTGGGCGCTGTGCTTATCTGCACCGTGGTGCTTACCTTGGGACTGTTCGTGTATTACACCTGGATCGAAACCGCCGAATATCTGCCGCGGCTGCTCGATCATAATATCATCCGCGGCTATGCCGTGCACTTTGAGTGGGCGTTCCGCAATGCCTTCTTCACTACCTGCGCGGCTATCACCAGTACGGGTTTTGCTTCGGCGGATTATATGCTGTGGCCGAAACTGATCTGGGTGTTCGTCTTCCTGATGATGTTCACGGGTGGTGCTTCCGGTAGTACGGCGGGCGGTATCAAATGGGTGCGTATAGCCATCTTTGCCAAGAATGCCTACGCCGAGATGTATCGCCGCATCCATCCGAATGCCGTGTTGCCTATTCGATTCAACGGCCGTCCGCTCTCGCAAACGGTAACGAACAATGTGATGGCGTTCCTGTTCTTCTATGCCGTGATTCTTATCCTTGCCACCTTCGTGTTCATCGCTTGCGGTATATCCCCGAGCGAGGCGTTTGCCACGGCGGTCAGCGGTATGGGTAATGTGGGCGAGAGCCTCGGGCAGTACGGCCCGGCAGGTAACTATGCCAACTTCCCCCTGATTGCCAAGTGGGTCATGACACTCGTGATGCTCATCGGCCGTTTGGAGATCTTCACCGTGCTTTTGTTATTCTCGCCTGTACTCTGGCGGAAATAAATGAACAAATGGTAAATGAATAAATGGTAAATGATGAAGCCGTTAAGGATACTTGTCTGTTTGCTTTGTACGTTCGCTGTCCTTGGGATAGTGTGCTTGCTCGGTGCAGGCAAGTCATCCTTCATCCGTATACCTACCTTGGCATCCGTACTCTCGCTGCCGCAGCTTGTAGCTGATAGTATGCTTGCTGAGGCTGAGATGCCTGATACACTCCTGGCGGTTGCAGATACCCTTCCTCAGGCATCGGCTATGGTGCAGAATGATTCTGTTTCCGCCAAGCCGCGTCACACCACATTGCCGCCATCCTTACCCCAAACCAAACTCTATCTTCCCCTGTTCTATCAGGCGCTCGGCGAGGCGGGCAGTCAAACCGTGCGCGTGGTGCACCTTGGCGATTCGCAGATCGAGGAAGATCGTATTTCCATGCAGCTGCGTTACCGCTTGCAGGAGCGTTTCGGCGGGGGCGGGGTAGGACTGCTGCCTGTGGTGCAGACTATACCTACCTTTACCGTCAAGCAACGCATTGAGCAGGACGGCCATCAGTTGCCATATACTTTCGTCAAGCGCTACCTGGCATACGGACCATCGGCTATGCGACGCAAGGACAACAACCGCTACGGACCGATGTCGCAGGTCGCTTATATCAGCGAACCGATAGATGTCACCCTCGAGCTGCACCGTGAGAAAGTACCCACTTACAACTACGACCGCATACGCGTGCTCTGCTCCGATAGTATCCGTGTAGCGCTTGTGCCTGATTCGCTCGAGCAGCAACGATTCGTGCTGCAGGAGCAGCCTGCTGACTCCTTGGGTATGCAGCCCGCCATGCGGCAGGTGGTCATCGTTCTTGATACGCTGCGCCGCAACATGATGCTCAGGCTGAGCGGTGAGGGCGATGTATATGGTATCTCGCTCGAGACGGCTACCGGTTTGCAAGTCGATAACATCCCTATGCGCGGTGCGGCAGGTACGAACTTCACTACTATGGATCTGGAGCCGTTTGCTGCGTATTTCCGCCACACCAACACTCGTCTTCTGATCATGCAGTTCGGCGGCAACGCTATGCCCTCGCTCTCTTCCCGCGGGGCGGTGGAGCGCTATACAGCCGCCATGCAGCAACAGATACAGTACCTCATGTCAGTCGCACCCGAGGCATCGTTGCTGTTCATCGGTCCGTCGGATATGATCACCACCATCGATGGCGAACAGCAGTCGTACCCCATGCTGCCGTATCTCGACAAGTGTCTGGCAGCGATGGTCGAAGAGCAGGGTGGGGCGTATTACTCCCTGTTCAGGCTCATGGGCGGGGCAGGTAGTATGTTCCACTGGCGCGACGTAGGTCTGGCGGGCGATGATATGATTCACTTCACGCGTGCCGGTGCTCGCAAGGTAGGCGACTTGCTCGCCAAACAATTGCTTGAAGACTATGATGCAGCTTTTTGAATATGACCCAATGCGACCGCTGCTGTTTACCCAGTTCTACTTCTGGGCATTCTTCGCTATTGTCTATGCCGGTTTCACGCTCATCATGCAGTGGCCAATGGCTAATGACCAAAAGCCAACGGCCAAATTCCGCCTCCACGCCCGCAACATCTACCTCAT
>Ga0310696_10000531_pt1 | contig 59713 bp, 42 predicted proteins | sample AusTroGonzalo_MG_4_FD_203885 | JGI IMG/M metagenome (GOLD analysis project Ga0310696, IMG submission 203885) | Bovine rumen microbial communities from tropical cattle in Woodstock, Queensland, Australia - Gonzalo_02 (v2) (version 2) | ecosystem: Host-associated > Mammals > Digestive system >...
CACTTACTGAACTTGCATTATAAAGAACAAAAAACGGTTCTGTTCTGTAAGCACAATATTCCATTAACGGGTAAGTCGTCCCTACAGATTTATAAGCGATTCCTGCCCATTCAACTCCATCATATTTAAATTTTACCGCCTTGAATCCTACCATTGAACCGATGGACGAACCATCATACTCCCGGTTAGTATCCATTGACCAAGATACACTTAATGTGGTACTTGAACCCTGGGCAAATTTAAATCTGCATATATATGAATTATCATCATACCCTCCAGTTCTAGAGAATGATATAGTGCCAAATATATTTTCCGTTGTGGCAACATTTACTCCGTCACACGTTTTGCATAAGCCTACTATATGTGTGGTATCATATAAACTGGGACCTATAACAAAATTTACCTTCCCATCTAGACTATCCTTGACCAGCTTCTCGCTCGGATAATTAGTGTCCGTTGTAGTAGAGGACCATCCAGTGACTTTATTGGATGTATCTTCTTTGCCAGCCAGGGCAGTCTTGATTCCGCCGCTCGTCACCGCATTGGTGGAATTTGCTGTTGGCGTGGTATCCATCGTGGTAGCAGTAGCGCTAATCTTTCCGTCCGTTTCGGAAATCGCCGATATATACTTGCCGGCACCACCGACGGACGATACATCAAGCGCCTGTATGGCGGTAGTAATGTCCCCGGATTTGGCAAATGCTTCGAACGTTCCCTTGGGAGTAAGGGCGGTAGTCGTAGTAGACCCGTCGAACGACACTGATGTCCTGGCAACCTTGCTGGAATCGGAACTATCCGTTACAACGAGCTTGTCTCCGCTAGCGATAGTTATGTCAGTGGTCTGCAGCGTGCCGCCATTCTGTATATTCCCGTGGGTATGGGAAGATGGTGTACGAGCAGACGTATACGGATCGGAAGATGGCAACGCAAGTGTATGTGTACCATCATAGGCTTGCGCTGTAGTGGATAGCGTAAGTGTGGAATGGCTATGCTTCTTGCTGACCGCGTCAGCAACATCAGTTCCTTTTATTGTAGAGGTCTGAACCTTGGCATTGTCAGCGTCGCGGATGACGACATAATCATTGCCGGCGGCAGCGGCGGCAGTGTCTGTTAACGTACCGGTGTTAGAAATATTTCCGTGAGTATGGTTGGAAGCTGCCTTGCCATTAATAGCAGTTTCAAGTGCCGACCCAGATTTTGCTGCCGATGCGGTAGCGGCATCGCCTGAGATATTGGCGGCAATCGTGTTGGTACTAGGATTCAGCGTAATATCGGCATCATATACAGCTTCAGTTGCTGAACCCGATGTAGGGCTGGCGGATGCGGTGGCCAGAATCTTGTAATTGACATTGTCAGTCTTGGCTGTAGCCTTGACCTTGGTGTCGGAGTTGGGGTTGCTGACCCACTTTGCGGTGCCAGCAGAATCCCATGCCAAGTACTGGCCGGAAGAACCGCCGGACGGGATATGCTTGTTACCTTCGGTCGTCGGGTGGGTATATACCGTCACGTCAGTGCCGTTAATTTTCACACTGCCGTTAGTGGTTGATGCCTCGGTTTTCGTGGCGCCTTCGGCAATGCCGTCAAACTTGGTCTTTGCAGTACCGCTAGAGAATGCCGTGGCAGTGGCCGCGTTGCCCGTACAGGATGTGGAACTGCCGCTGATGTTCACGCCCGTTTCCGAGGATAGGAGGCCCTTTGTCCACGTCCAAATCGTAGACAGCTTGCGGAAGCCCCTCGTCACGCCGTTGCTCTCGGATGGCGAGGCCAGCTCGAACACGACTCTGTCATCGCCGGAGGTTTCGTCGGAGATTTCGGACTTGCCCGTCGTGATGTTGTACTCTGCGGCCTTCAGCGTCGTTTTACCCGTTCCGCCATTACCCGGATCAAGCGTTCCGGTAGTCTTGATGTTGGTGACATCTGCGGAGCCATCAAAAGACGTGTCGGTGCTTGTATTGGAGAGCGATACAGCTAATTTGCGAGCCGTCACCAACGACCTTGACTTTTGTACTATTCCGGTGCCGTCATTTTCTACTTGGACAGGTAGTTTTTGCTTGGCCACATGGTTTGCGTTTGATTTCCAAACAGTACCAGGCAAAATGCCGAGGCTGTAGAGAGCAATCCTACCGCCCGACCCGCTCGTCGGTTTTTTGGTGACCCAATAAGTGAATCTTATTGCGACACGTCGACCAGACAATTGTGAAGAATAACCACCAAGAATATCGCCAATTGGAATCGAATTCCACCCACCATCGCCTGATACGTTGTAGTCGCCCAACGTGGTCCAAACACCGTCATTTGCAATAAAATGTGGACCAGTTTGAACTTCAACGACGCAGTGTGCAACCTCGGGAGATGACGACCTATTTACATAAAGCAAAATTCGTTTAACTTGTCCATAGCACCAGGTGTCTGAATACTCCGTAGCTCCAAACGGCAAAAGCGCAATCGTCACTCGTCCCCTTTGGAGGGGCAGAACGTTGTCATCTGTAGTTGTTGGCCCAGCGGGAAGGGTCACTCCAGATGTCAAATTGCAGAATTGCTTTTTTTGAGAATCCGTCAAACTAACAACGGTCCAAGTTTCACCACCATCCGTAGTCTGCTCGTATTTTATATTTTCTGGTGGCGGATTTGCTATAAGGTTTTGAGGATACATCCCCATTTCTATTGGAGAAAGGTCTGTGTGAAAATCACCTCCCCACGCAACGTCCGATTCCTTTACTTCCTCGAATGTTCCCTTCTTTGACAAAAAATTTTTTGTGGTAGAGCCATCAAACGCGACACTAGCACGTTTGACCTTGTTGCTATCCGAAGAATCCGAGATTATAATCTTATCGCCATTGGCTATGGTTACTTCGGACGGGGCGTTCGGGGCCTTCTCATCAAGGCTATCCTTGACTAGCTTCTCGCTAGGATAATGAGTGTCTGTTGTAGTAGATGACCATGCAGTGACCTTATTGGATGTATCTTCTTTGCCATCCAATGCAGTCTTGATTCCGCCGCTTGTTACCGCATTGGTGGAACTTGCCGTCGGCGTGGTATCCATCGTGGTAGCCGTGGCGGAAATCTTGCCGTCCGTCTCGGAAATCGCGGAAATGTACTTTCCACTACCGCCAACAGAAGATACATCGAGCGCATTTATTGCTGACGTTATGTCCCCAGACTTAGCAAAAGCTTCGAATGTACCTTTAGGCGTCAGCGCGGTTGTCGTGGTGGTTCCGTCGAACGAAACGGATGCACGCGCGACTTTGTCTGAATCAGAACTGTCCGTAACAACCAGCTGGTCTCCGGATGCTATGGTAATGTCGTTGGTTTGTAACGTACCGCCATTCTGTATATTGCCGTGGGTGTGTGACGATGGAGTACGCGCGGACGTATATGGGTCGGATGACGGAAGTGCGATGGTATGAGTGCCATCGTACGCTTGCGCTGTAGTAGAAAGTGTTATATTACTATGCGAATGCTTCTTGCTTACGGCGTCAGCAACGTCCGTCCCCTTGATGGTGGAAGTCTGTACCTTAGCGTTGTCGGCATCTCGAATCACTACATAGTCGTTACCGGCGGCAGCGGCGGCCGTGTCGGTCAGTGTACCCGTGTTCGAGATGTTGCCATGAGTATGCGACGCCGGAGTAACACCGGAAATCGTGACTTCGGTAATCCCGGTAACCTGGCCGAGCGAATTCGTGGTAATCTGCGGAACCTTGGTAGCCGTTCCTTTCGACGTATATGCCGTCTGCGTGGCAAGGGCATCTTGCTTTGCATTCCAGGTGGACGCGCTCGCAATATGGGTGTCGGAAATGGTGCCGGATATGTCCGAATCGGACACGTTGCTTTTCCATGCGAGGTCACCCATGCTCGCATACCATTTCTTTATCTTTCCGAACATCGTGGCGAGGCTTTCGGCGCTGTTGATGTTGGCCTTACTGCCTGCCTGAGTGAACGTTACCGTTACATCCTTGCCGTCTCCGTTCTTCTTCAGGTAGTCGGAGAGGTCTACGGATTTCTCGCCCACCTTGATGAACTGGGAATTGGTTGCGTCCCAAATGTACTCCTCGTACTGGTCCGCGCCAGAACCGCTAGGGCCGACATAGTACACTGTTCCGGTGCTTCCGGATGCCGGCAATGTGGCGACAACTTGTACCTTCCCGTTAAGGAGCGTATCAGTCTCGGTCTTGGTGTAGGCGTCCGTAATCCCGTAGCCAGACAACGTGGTGGCCGCGTCGGCTTTTCCCGAAGCTGGGTTATTGACCCACTTGGCTGTGCCGGCGGAATCCCAGCCAAGGAACTGACCAGATGAACCACCAGAAGGAACGTGTTTGTTTCCGGCGGATGTCGGGTGGGTGTACGCAGTTACGTCAGAGCCATCTACCGAAATCTTGCCGTTGGTAGACGCTGTAACGCTGTGTACGGCGTTCTGATCACGGAAAATATAGTTGTCCGAACCACTGACTATCTTGCTTAGGACCTTATCGGCCATGAAATTTCCCCTTCAGAGTATCTAGGTTAGTTGCCGCTAGTTACAGTACCGATCGCCTTGCTGATAACGAGGGCATTGTCGTTGGCATCATAGTTCATCGTAAATACAGGTTCCCTGCTGGTGTCGGTAGGGTGGACGTGGTCTCCGCGTGCGAACGCCGCAGAGGAGCCGGCCGCTGCGGTACCGTCCATCAACGGCGTAGAGTCGGACGGAGAGGCCCCGCTGAACTCTTCCCATGTACCCTTTGGCGTAAGCGCCTTGTTGGTGGTAGTGCCGTCGAATGTGATGCTGGTCCGAGCGACCACATTGCTATCCGATGCGTCAGTAATGACTAGCTTGTCACCATTAGCGACAGCTACGTCGGTAGTTTGCAATTTACCATCATTAGTAATATTGCCATGTGTATGCGACGTTGGCGTACGCGCGGATGTATACGGATCAGTTGACGGGAGTGCCAGCGTATGCGTACCATCATATACTTGGGCGCTTTTGGACAATGTCAGACTGGAATGTTCGTGCTTCTTGGTTATCGCATCGGCAACATCGGTACCCTTTATGGTGGATGTTTGTACTTTGTTATTATCTGCATCGCGGATGACAACGTAGTCGTTACCGGTTGCGGCGGCGGCGGTGTCGGTCAGTGCACCAGCATTCGAAATATTGCCGTGGGTATGTGAAGCCGGCGTACGTGCAGAGGTATACGGGTCATCCGTCGGGAGTGCCAGCGTATGCGTGCCATCGTATGTCTGTGCAGTTTTGGATAGGGTTAGACTGGAATGCTCGTGTTTCTTGGTTATCGCATCTGCGACATCGGTACCCTTGATTGTAGACGTCTGAATTTGGTTGTCGGTGTCGTCACGAATAACCAAGTAGTCGTCACCGGATGCGGCAGCGGCCGTGTCGGTCAACGTACCGCTATTCGAGATATTGCCATGGTTATGAGAGGCCGGTGTACGTGCCGTTGAATACGGGTCTGATGCCGGGAGCGCAATGGTATGCGTGCCGTCATAGGCTTGCGCCGAAGTAGTAAGCGTGATGTCGCTGTGGCTGTGCTTTTTACTCACGGCATCTGCGACATCGGTACCCTTGATTGTAGACGTCTGAATTTGGCTGTTGGTGGCATCGCGGATTACGACGTAGTCGTTACCAGCGGCAGCGGCGGCCGTGTCGGTCAATGTGCCGGTATCTGATATGTTTCCGTGGGCATGCGCTGCTGGAGTTACCCCAGTGATTGTAACTTCGGTAATACCGGTTACATGCCCGGTGGAATCTGTAGTTATCTGCGGAACCTTAGTGGCCGATCCCTTCGAAGTATAAGCGGTCTGGCTCGGATGGGTGTAGACGGCGGTGTCATTGCCGTTAATCTTTATATGTCCGTTGGTGGTTGACGTTTCAACCTTTGTTGCACCGGCGGCAACGGCATCGAGTTTTGCCTTATCGGCAGCCGTCATTAGACCGTTGGTTTCGCCAGTACCGGTAGCAACCGCGTTGGGTATAGTTACAACTTTATTCGCATCTTTCGTAAGAGGATTTGTCTGCCCGTCAAGCTTGATTCCTTGTACAGCAGAGTCGGCCTTGCTGCCTTGCGAGGATGTAGCGAAATCGGATGCCTTGGAGCCCGAGTCGGTCAGGTTGCCGTTGGAGTCAAGCCCAGCAAAGTTACCATTCGTTGCGCCGGAGACCTTGGTCGCGGTGTTGTCCGTAGTGATGTTGACGGCGGTAATCTTGCCGTCCGTTTCCGTTACCTTGACTTGGACGTTGTTGCCGTCCGTGCTCGTAATGGTGGCGTCCAAGCCATCAATCGCGTCACGCACGGCCTTTTCGGAAGCAGCCTTGTTGTTTTCGGATGCTACAGTTGCACCGATACTGCCAGCGAGTTGGACAACACCAGTCTGCGAGGTGGACGCGCTACGGATTGTTTTCTTGGTGGCCGTAATTTCGCCGTTTGCATCTTGAGAAATAGTGTCGATTGCGGTGATGGTGGTACCGCTTGCGGTGGGGTCGGTCTTGTCCGTCTGCTTCAGCTTGAACTCGCCGTCCATGCTTTGCCAAATGGCGGTCTGCGAGGAACCGGAGCCCGTTTTCCAGAAGATAAGGTCCTCGCCTGCCCTCACGGCGATGTTGCCGAGGGTGACGGTTCCCGAATCGCTCGCAATTACGCGGTCGCCGTTGTTGAGGTTGACGGCAAACCAAGTATTGATGGTGGCCACCGTCTGCTTGCCGAGGTAATGGCCCTGACCCGAAATCTGGGCGTCAACGTAGCTCTTGACGGCGCTGTGCGTTGCAAGGACGCCGTCGTTGTCGGCGACGTTTCCGCCCTTGGCGGCGTCCGCAATCTTGTCCAGCGTGACGGCCTTGTCGTTGATCTTTTCGGTCGTGACGGCTGAAGTGTCAATCTTGGAAGTGGTCACCTTGCCATCGCCGATAGTCGTCGAGATGGTCAGGTTCTGCGACATGTCTCCGGTAGCGTTACCGCCTACATCACCGCTTAACGCTATCTGGCGCGGTGTCTCTAGGCCCTTTGCGTAGATTTCGTAGTCTACTGTGGAGTTCGGGTTGCTGTTATCCCGAATGACTGAAATTTTACGTGTTCCACTCATGGTTCATTAACCTCCGTCCACCCTTCTCTAGGCAATGGACCTCTGAAAAGTTTTAATATGCCACTGTTCGGATCGTTATTTTCCGATTTCGTCTGCAACATGTGGTTTTCGATGAAAGAAAGCCTCTCGTTGATATCGCCTGGGATACCGGAATCGACAAGGTTTCCTGTTGAGTCTAGTGCTGCGATATTGCCTGCTACGGCGTCGACAACTTTGTCGGCCTTCATCTCAATGTCGTGTGCCGACGGTATGTTGTCCAGCTTTTCCTTGTCTTCCGCCGTCATCAGGCCAGAGACATACTCGCCGGTTTCTGGGTCTTCCCCAGCTTCCCTTATTGGCGAGAACACTAGCGTCACCCTGCCGTACTCGTCCTGGGTCATGCCGGTGACGGTGTAGCCGGAATCGCTAGTCACGGATGTCGCGGACTGCTTCACCAGTATGTCCGACGCGAGCACCCCGGAGCTCCCCAGGTTGCCTTCTGCGTCGAGCACCGGCAACTTGCCTTCTAACGATGGTTCTTCCGGAGTCGGTTCGACCTTGTCGGCTTTCTTTTCAAGTGCTTCTGCGGATATTACACCGAGTGACTGGCGTGCGGCTTCCTTCTCTTCTTCGGTATCGCCGCCGAAATCGCACATAGTTACTATGACCCTGCCGTCAACTTGCTTTATAGAGTGCAGTTGCTTACCGGCGAGGACAGTTTCCTCGTCTACGGTCATGTACTTCTTGACGTTCTCCCAGAAATGGGCCAGACCTGGGTAGTCGGCAAATTTCCGGTAATCGGTCGTTGCGTTGTCGGTATTTCCGCTCATGACCGCAGTTTATCTATTTTCTGCGGATTTGCGGCAGTTATTACCATCCAAAGATGCTGTCTATTTCCTCGTTGGAGAGAGGCTGGATTTTCTCGAGTTCTTGGACAACGGCTCCTGCCGACACCAGACGTTCGTCGGTCGGCTGGACGTTGGTGATGTTGGTTGCTATGGATGTACTGCTGATGTCTTGTACCGTGATCGACTCCTTGGCAATCTTGGCGTTCAGTACTATGTCGCTGGTGCCGTCGAAAGCAATCGGCTCGGATATGACATCGCCGTCTAGGGAAAACTTCCGCCCATCACGTAGGAAATGGTCTCTGACCGGTACCTTGGTCTTGTTAGGTAGAGTTACTACGTGGTAATCGGTAGCCATACAGCCTCCTTACACGTCGGCGAACAGCGAGTCCGCGATTTCTTCGTCGATCACGAGGCATCCGCGCTTTCCCTCGAACATGGCCTTCACCAGGGTGCAAGGACGGCGGCCGAGGATTATGTTGAGCAAGGAGCCGAACAGGCTTCCCGGACGTACGTCGCAACGGCTGAACGCGGCTTTCTTCGGTACGAGGATGTAGAACGGCGGCACGCCTCCGTTGTCGTCGATCGCCTCGGCGAAGTCGTCCGCAGTCATTCCGTAGGCGTACTTAAGGTACGTCCTCTTGGACGATGTGCTGTAGTCGATGATGTCGTAGAAGTTCGAGATGAAGTCCCTCGGCACGCTGACCGGGTCGTCGTACGAAGCGTCCACGCTGTAGTACTGGATCGGGGTAACGGTCACGTCACCGCCCTGCTCCGCCTCGATCAGCTCGTTGCCGTCGACCTTGAGGTAGCACGGAGTGCACTGGGTGCCCGGATCGCTGGCTATCTGCTTGATCAGCGAGAGCGGAGCTGCGTAGATGGCCTTCCACACGCCGCCATACTTTTTCTTGGCGTCCTTGAACATTTGCTTGAGCTGGTCGTTCTTTATCTCGTTGTCCTCCTTGGACTTGAGTATATTGACCAGTGCGGCGCTACTGAAGTTGATGAACGGGAAACCGAACTCGGTGATGACCGGCTGGTTCCATAGGACGGTGGCTTTCTTGGTACCGAATCCTTCCGGTGTTACTAGTGCGGACGATACCGATCCGGCAGTCCTTGATTGCGCGGTCTTTCCACCGGTGAACTTGATTGTGTCGTCGGCCTTGCCTTCTTGCTTGAACCCGAGTACGCGGTTTGCTGTTCGGAGCAGTCCGGCGACCACTGCGCCACGCTTCGACGCGTCGCCGATGGCGGCGAACTCGCGAGGATGGGCGTCCGGGTCGTCCAGGATCACGTCGGCATAGGACTTGGCCTCCTCTGCCTGGTCTTCCGACATGGCCATCTCGTCGATCGCCGAGTACACTTCGTTTCGGAGATCTTCTGTGGATTTGGCCGGGGTTTCCGGTTTCTGCTTGGGTTTTTCTTCAACTTTCTTCGTCGTTCCGGTCATCGCGGGGTTGGACATGTCCGGGACGATATGGCCGTCGGATGCCGGCTCTTCGTCTGATTCCGGTACGCTGGGTTCTTCGTCGAGATCGTCTTCGTCATCAGTATCTTCCGGTTCGGTGTCGTTTCCGAGCATGCCTTCGGAGCTTGACGGAAGTTCCACCGGTGCGACAGTGGCCGTCGGTGGAGCCGATTCGGTTTCATTCGCCATTTCCGGTTCCGGAGGCACCGGCTTCAGTTCTTCCTTGGGTTCTGGCTTAGGTGCTTCCTTTGGAACGTCCACTGGTTTGGGGGGCTCTTCCTTGGGAATGTCTACCGGCTTGGCCGGTTCAGGTTTAGGCTCTTCAGCCGGCTTCTGTACCTCGGCGGGCTTGGTAACCTCCGCCGGTTTCGGTTCTTCGGCCTTAGGTTCTTCTGGTTCGGCGTCGTTACCGATCATGTCGGAGTCCAGACCGTTCTGGAGCTGGTCGAGAATCGACTGGGTGGCCGAAATGGATGGCTTTTGGGCAGGGGGCTTGGGGCCGTTGTATGAAGTGGCCGGCATAGCCTTGGGTTCCCATGTCTTCGTGTTGAAAAATTTCTTCACATAGCCGTTGAACTTGTCGTCGCCGGTGGCCGGGTCGGCAAGGACTGACAGGTCTTCGTCCTTGGTTGCGCCGTGGATGTTTCCGAGGCCCGAGAGAATCTTGTTGGCGTTCAGCAACTTGTTTTGCTGGTTGGCTTTCCTCAATGCTACCATATAGCATGCGCGACGGAACGTATCGTCGTCACTGGGTCCGAACTGGCCGGGCTCATCAAGTTCGGCCAAGACTTTTCTGTTGTCGTTGTTCAGAGGGAACTTGTCCTTCATCTCGTCCAGTATCGTTTTAGAATCGACTGCCATGCGGTGTCCGTTGCGTAGTTTTCTCTAGTTTATGGCTTTTCGCACAATGCCATCTTGCGAACTACCGCCACCCTGAAGGGTTCCCCAGCGCCTAACGGCTCTGGGTGGCAGTTTTCGTGACGCGATTTTATAAACTGATGCTGACTGCATATTGGATTGAACATGGGTCAGAATAAGATATTGGTCGAGGGTATCAGCGAAATAAATGCCAACCTTGAAACAGCTGCTGAACAGATTGACTCCTTGCTCGGCGGAGAATCTGGCACATCGTATGCGGTTTCCTACAACTCCGTATCAAGCAACGCGGACGTAGTGGCTGTGCTCGACAGTATCGTGAAGAGGGTCGAGTTCTGGCCATCCGCCGTACGTTACACGAACAAGGACTATCAGCCCAGACGCGTGGTTATTCTGGTGTCGAGCGTCATTCCGCAGATGGCTACGCGTCTTTACGAATACGCGATGAAGTTCCTCGGCAAGAATACCGGTGTGGCCATTAACTGGTTCCGTCGGTTCAACGCGATGGTGAACAATGATATCAACCATAACGAGTTCGCCGGGGTAGGCAATCGTTTCTACAAGGCGTGTATCGACTCTATCGCCTACAATACGAAGGTACGCCGGGGTACCGGACTTGACGAAGACCTGTCCGCCAGCGATGAATATGTACAAGTCATGGGCAAGCTCGGTGATATTTACAAGCCGATCAGACAGCTCGTTGTAGACATTGTCAAGGCTATGAAGCTTGAGAACCGAGTCAGTGCCGAAGCTGTCGACGACGCTACCAAGCTAGTGTTTGCGTACAATACGATTAGCAACTACATATACGGCACGGACCTGGCCGATCGTGCGAAGTATCCGTGGTACGACCCGGAAGACCCCGCCGACAAGAAACTGTACAAGTATATCGTACACATGAGTGCCCCGGTCGGTGCCAGCAAGGAAGCCAGCCTGTCTACCGTCCTCGGTACGGAAGACCAGTCGGGTTCTGGTGAAACTGCCGACAATTCTGACGTCGCTTCATATATAGCCCGGAAGGAAACGAAGGAACTTGAAAAGGCTCGGCGTGCGGAGAAACGGAAGGCCGCCAAGGCGCTCGACAAGACGATTACTGCTGAGACCGGGACGGAGGCCGGCGATACGTCGGCCACCGGCGACATGATGCTTGTGAAGGACATGGATCACTTGGGCGAGAACACTAACCAGATGAATTATGTTGGTGAGGGAACCAAGTTTGCGTGCGCTTATTACTATCCGATTTTCGCGGTCGACGGTTTGTCGCAGTACACCGGTACGGAGTACGAGAAACCTATTCAGCGACTGGCCACGTTAATCTTGAGGGAAGTCGGTTTCAGCAAGGTGTCCGCCAACATGGAATTTAGCCAGTTCGCCGAAATGGTTAACGGCCTGTTCAAGGTGGTTTCGCAGAATACCGAGAACGCTATCGCCGTGCATACGAATATATGCGAGGCGTTCCAGCAGATGAAGGACGAGGACTTTGATGGTCTTGCCGCCGCCATCGCTGGTGTGTCCGAGATCAACAAGAAGGCCAAGGCGTTAGCAGATGAGACCATAGCGGCGTTTTTCCGTAACGTGGTCTACATGGGTTCTTTCCGCTTGAACGGGCGTACTACCATCGGCGGTGAGGTGAGCGGTCGATATCTTCTGCAACCGGTGTCGTCTTTCGGCGAGTCGAGTTACAATGATCGTAACGAGACTATGGGTCTTACCGCGTCCGGTAAGGCGGTATCGTCTCTGTTCCGTGCGGGTGAAGACTCTGTTGAACTGAGTTATGACGATAGTGGCCTTGTGACGGATGCTGGTATAGGTTCTAGGCAGTCGGTTGATACGATTCCATTCAATGTAATCCGCGACATTCATAAGGATTACGTGAGTTCGTGCCTTGTCCCCATTATTGCTTCTAGAAAGGGTATGAGCTGGGTTGTTTTGAAGGGAATCGTCGCCTTCTCTAAGGCGAACCTTGGTACCATGGACGATACTCGTGTGTCGTCCGATTACGCTGGAAAGGTGTCTGATCTTTATCGTGGTGCCCATCAAGAAACTCGCGCGGACGTTTCGTCGAAACTATCCCGATCGCTGTCTAACCCGACATTCGTAAGGAATTTAGTGGATAACAAATTCGTTCCTGCCGATGCGATAGACAATACCGGTACCAAGCTGGATATCAGTAAGGCTATTTATGACCGGTACAAGGATACCGATATCGATGCCGGCCTGACGGCGTTGCGTAACGTGTGCGATACATTTACAAAGGGTATTACCAGTTTTGCGGAGCACGTAAGCGAGAAGTCTACCGTTGCTACGAAGTCTGGTGTTCTCAATCATGTATATAAGGCCGCCCCAGATATCAACACGTTGATATCTATGTATACTCAGATGGGCGGGGATGTGAGCACGACAAGTGTCATCGAGCGTTGTTCGTCCGAGATAGACAAGTATATCCTTCGATACGTGAAATCATTCCCGACCGGCGATGGCAAGGCGTCCGCTTCAGAAGAAACGATTGACACTGAGCGCGATGCGGCGTTTGTTGCCGTATATGACGCCTTGAAAGACATTAAGTCCGATGCAACGCCGAACCAAGTGCTCAAGACACTGGCTCAGTACGTGGTTACTGCCGGTAAGCTGGCGACTAAGGTTCCTTCTATTGTTCCCGAAGGGTTTAACGATATTTACAAGGAAGTCCTTGGTATATACGAGAACTCGATTACGGCCGCTAACAAGGCAGGCGGTTCCGCCGCCAATATGTACAAGGCTATGGAAACGGTATCCAGCAAGCACATGGATACCATGTTTGCCGTTATCGGTAAGCTGATTTCGGCTGATACCGATGCTGCTGTCAATCAGTTGCGTGCCGGTATAAAGGCTAGTGTCGATACCGAACTGTCCGAAGCTAAGGATAGTATTTCTGTTGTCTACAGCGATTTTGTGTCCGATGATTGCATCAAATTGTTGAGGGATGGTATCGTTGATACGATCGTAGCCATTAAGGAAAACGACTTGACCGCTGAAAAGCTGGCCGAAATACAGAAGGCAATAGCGACTACGATGTCGGGTGATAAGGGTGTCAATTATGCCGAATTGCGCAAAATGTCTCCGAATCAGTTAGTTATGCCAGTAAAGACCATGAAGACATTGTACGGAATCGGCAAGACTGCCGAAACCGGAGAGGATAGTTCCGACATGGAAGCCAGTGTAGCCGATATCGAGGTTTCTGATTCCAGTCCCGAAGCCATGCCAGAACTCGATCCGCTCGATCCGTCCAACAAGCGTAACATTGCGCTTCATGCAGTGGATGCCGCCGATGATGCGCTTGTCACCGGAGCCAGCACTGATTACGAGATGTTGGAACATGCGAGCGATGGAATAGACGCCGTGATCGGTGCGTATGGGAAGTATGCGTCTGAGGTAAAGCGCCGTGACGAAATCATGGCGAAACTGTCGCGTATTTTCGAGTTCGTGAAGCGCATGGTGAGCGAGGAAACCGGCGAATCATTCGATGAGTTCGATATGACTAAGTCTGCATGGGTTCGCGCCGCAAGCAGAACCGGCTTGTTTGCCGGTAACATTCTTAACAAGGCCGAAAAGTACATTGCCGACTTGGCCGCGTGTAATAGCGATATCGCCGCGCGGAAGGACACATTGACTGAATACAAGGATTCTGGAGATATGTACAGCGGACTTGTTTCCGCAATGCTCGACGGGAAGGTAAGTGTTTCCGACGTAGAATCTGTCCAGAAGACAATAGATGCCGCTACGTCTGTACTTAACGACCTCCATAAGTATTCGGTCAGTGCTGGCGATACGAAGTCTAGGTTGTATGCCTATACGGAAAATGACTTTACGGCGATATCACAGCTTATTTACATTATCGGATCGCATCTCTGTATCCAGAATGATGATACTGAGGAAGACGTGCTTGAGGTACTGGCCTCGGTAAAGGGCGTTCTTGAACGTTATAGCGGCAACCCGCTGTCGGTCAAGATTGCCGACGCCGCCATCAAGAAGCTTAGTGCTGCCAAGGATGATGAGGAGTTCGCCGTGGCCGAGGTGGAGTTCATCCGCGACGCCGGTAATATCTTGCAAGCCAATACCGGCGACCGGAACAAGGAACTGGTTGGCAGAACCGGTACGATTGCTCTCCCGTCGGTAAACAAGAATGATCCGAATGCCATGGACATGGGCGCTGGTCTTGATGCGTACGCGAGGACAATGTTCCGCAAGCGTGCGAATACGGACGCCAGCAAGGCTGTTGGTCGAGCAAACAAGGAAGAGAAGGCCGCACGTCAGGCTTATATCGATATAGTTCGTGACGACATGTCTCGTCATCCGGAACTTGCCAAGTATGCGTTTGCGTTGGGTAGTTTGCTTGACGCGTTCGAGCGTACTGCCGACGACGAACGTATTGACGAGGGCGCTCGCGAGGAACGCAAGTACAACTCCATCAAGGAGTCCATGGCCGAAGTGTCCCTTGAAGGAAACCTCGGAGACAACGATTTACAGCGTGAACTCCTCAGCGCAATCATGGACGACGAGCGCAAGGGAGACAAGACCTATCCGACCGTCAAGCAAGTGGTTGAGGCTGCCCATGCTGGCCAACCTATCAATGCTTACTCGCTGGAATATAAGAGCAAGGTCGGTAGCCGTGAGAACATCGTCAAGAATGCTCGTGACCTTGGAATAATGTTTGACGATAACGGAAACCGGTCCAAGACTGGTACGCCGTTGTCCTACGAGGAAATCGGCAAACTTGCGGTTGGTTCGGAACATATCAGTTTTTCGTTCAGCAACCCCGGAAATGTGGCCGACTTGGTCAAGGCTGTCCGTATGGCCGTGTGTAAAAAGATTGCGGCTCGTATCGGCGAGATGGACGAGGAAGGGAATGTCAAGCTGAAGCCGACACAGAATGCATTGGCCGAGACGGCACTGCGTTCACTCTACAAGATGTGCGCGGATCTAGATACACCCATTTCGTCCATAATGGTCGCGAACTCGAACCTTGGTTACAAGCTGGGCCGTGACGTTTCGGTGGCCTATGCCAAGAAGACGTTGTCTTCCGAGGGCGATCTCGACTTCGATACGGTAAGCCGTGTCGCCGGTGAAGCCGACGCGTTCCCGGTCAATTACTCCGACGAGCTGTCCGAGGCCGACATGGAATGGATTGACGACGTCACGTCGCTTCTCGGTGCCATACCGGATGAATTGAGTGAATCTGATGTACGTAATGCGGTTAACCTTTACTGCGGAAGCCGTGTGGACCGGAGTGAACTTGCATCCGACAAGAAACTCATGCCGATGTATTCGATCATTTCCAGATTGACCAAGCTGGACACCGCTACCGGTGTACCGATGGGCTTCTGGGGTAACGACATGACCAAGGTCAACGCTACCATCCGGTCGATATTCAACTTGTTGCTGGATAGCAAGATGGGCGATCGCTCTTGGAAAGAACGTGCCGAGGTGCTCCGCGAGCGGTTCATAAAGGCTCGTGCGACTGGCGCGACACAGCTGGCCCTATATGGCCAGTATGAACCGAAGCGCGCCGTGAAGTCGGTAACTCCGTCGGAAACCACATCTAAACAGATAGCTCACCGTCGCGTAAACCCGTACTATTCAGTTCCGATGCATCGGATCGATAGTGACGAGTACATGGCCGTTATTAAGGCTCTCGTGCGCGACGGTTACATAACGAAGCTCGGCGGGAACACGGTGTCGTTGAAGTATCCGGGACTGAAGTTCGACAAGAATACGTTCGCTTACCTTGTCATGATGTCTATCGGTATCACGAAGCCGGAGGCCGGGTCCGGCTCCGAGGCCAAGGACATCGAAACTGCGTTCGACACGGCACTCATGTGCTACATTACCGGTGTCCGCCTTGACAAGTATCGCCAGCTTTCCGAAAGGGTGGCCGGTATGGCCACGGATTCGGACGAGGCGGCGAAGGCTGTCACTGCCGCCGGTGACTTGCTCGATGCCGATATTTACGGCGACATGGTTAAGACCACCACGGGCTGGTTCACCGAGGATGCGTTCACTATAATTTGCCTTGCCGCGATGGGTGACGACGAAGGTCTCGTAGCCGGACTGGACAAGGTAATCGCTTCGCTCACCGGCGGATCAAGTACGCGTGGTACCGACCTATCCCAAGTCACCAAGGCTCCTTCGTCGGATACCTTCAAGCCGGAGGAGAAGGTTGTCGAGAAACCGAAACCGCCCAAGAAGAAAAAGCCGTCTGTCAAGCCGGTGGAACCGGCTGAAGTTCCGTCTACCGATGATGACGATGATTTCAAGCCGGAAGTCCACCCGGCCGAACAGGCGGAGACGTCATCCAAGAAAACTACTGAACCGGCTAACAAGAAGGCTAGGAAGGCTCGTTCCCGCATGAATACGGCTGTCGGCAATCCTCCTATCGTATCGAAGTTCGAGAATCCGGAATACAACGCCATTTTCGACTTCTTGCGACCGCAAGAGGAAACGACGCCCGAAACCGTATAACAAAAAAACCCGCCGAGAGGCGGGCTTTTTTATGGAAAAGACTGGGCTATTGGTCGCGCCATGAAAGGTAATCGAACCCGGTGTAGTTCTTGAATGCGTTGAGCGCCGCCTCGCACGATGCCGCCAGTGCGGAAATCTGCGCGTCTGACGTCGGCGAAGTGCTGTCCATGGCCTCGTAGCCGTCGCACGAGTGATAGATGTTCCCGTTCCCTTCAAGTACGCCTTCGAATACCTTGCGGACTTCCGAAACTACGTCGGAGTTCGGGTTTGCCTTCTCGAATGATTCCAGGATGGAATTGATCTGCATGGATTCTACCGATTCGCCACAGGCACCACATCCGCCGCCTCCGTCTCCGGGGCCTCCCGGACCAGCCGGTGCTGGCGCGGTTGCGATTGGTCCGGACGCGTCGGGCACTGCCGGGCCTGGGCCCAGTGTTCCGTGCGGAAAGCCGCCGAAGCCCATGCGTGAACCTGGCGTGCTGTCGTAGCCATATCCGGGGAAACCGATACGCGGGTGCTTGCCGTTGCATACGTAGCCGGATTTCTTCTTTTTGTCCGTTCCAGAGCCGTTCGGCTTGAATTTTGGTGTCTGTTCGCCCATAAACGTATATTTCGCGATTTAAGACATAGTTTATCAAATATGAGTGTTTACGAAATACTGGAAGTCAAGCCGGACGCATCCGACGAGGAAATCAAGCGCAAGTACCACGAGCTTGCCAAGAGGTATCATCCCGACAAGAATAACGGTGACGATACCAAGATGTCCGAGATAACCGAAGCGTATCGCATGATTGACACGCCGGCGAAGCGTCACGAGTATGACACGAAGAATGCCTTCGTGGCCGAGTTCGACATGTTGTCGACCGTGTTCGGTCGTCCTACAGTTGCCGAGAACTTCAAGAATCCGCCGAAGCTGGATGAGAGGATGAAAAACGGGACTGATATCAAGCTGAAGGTCAAGATACCAGTCGACGTGTTTCTCGGCGGAGCCAAGTCGATGCCGATCAAGTTCAAGAGGAATACCGAGTGCCAAGAGTGCTCGGGCACCGGTGGCGGGAGTGAACGTACGTGTTCGGCGTGTGGTGGATATGGCTATGTAGTTCTTAATGGCCGTAAGACCGATTGTACCAAGTGCAATGGTGTCGGTAAGGTAAAAATTGACCAGTGCAAGGAATGTTCGGGTAAGGGCGTCGTCACCAAGACTATAGAGAAGGTGCTGTCTTACAATCCGGGGCGACTTGCGATGACGGTTCCCAATGCCGGCAATAGCGGTTTGTTTGGCGGTACTAACGGAAACTTGAAGGTTACATTCTCTGTACAGCCGGTTGACGGGATAAACTACGATCCGGCACTTAAGGCCGTACCGGTGACTGTCGAGGTGTACCCGGAGGATATCGTCCTCGGTGTCACTAAGGTCGTATCGGTAGGGGCGTGGTCTTCTTATGTCACGTTGGAACCGTCGGACTTCGACAAGTTGCCTGCCAAGAAACGTATCGGTAATGCCGATTTACTTGTTTCGGTGAAGGTCATTAGGGAGAAGGATGACATCAAGCGTGCCCAAGCGTGGCGCGATTCGCGTATCAATGATATAATTTAGGTGCAAAACGAGGTTTTACATGGCAAATATAGTCAAGCTCAAGGTTACCGACCGAATCAACATAATCAACAATGCCCAGCGTCTCGGCTGTACGTGGCCGATTCGTTGCGTATTCGATGAATTCATCGACTCGGTCAACGTGTCTGACGAGGAATACGATAAAGCTGGTATCCATCGCGATGAAAGCGGTAAGGTAGTGGCTGACAACGACTTCGAGATTGAGTACGACAAGGACTTGGTACCGAAGGCTATTCGAGAGGCCATCGAACAGAATATCATTAACCTTGAAGAGACTTCTATCCGTACGGCGACCATGAAGCCTATGTTCGAGGAAGTGAAGGCGAGTCTCGGCCTTCTGGTGGACGTAGATGAGCTCTAGGTTCAAGAGACTCCTATCCCGTGTAAAGGGGGCCCCAGGCAAGTTCGCCGGGTGGATGGGCCGTGGCTTCTTTGCCACCAAGGCTCGTAAGGTAGTGTCTTCTATGAGTGAGACATTTGGGAACGCTACCCATGACGGGGTTGTTTCCAGCGGTCTCGCCCGTTCTCCCGAGCACGAAAAATTCGTCTACATGTCCGACATAGACGGCACCGACATACTGGATGAGTTCAAGATTTATGTTACTCAGCTCCGTGCGGAAAACTCAGATTCATGTTTCCCGGTGAAGGTATTTGTCAATAGCGGCGTATACGGAATGTATGCGCGTACTGAGATGATTGTCGTCCTTATGTACGGCGGTATTCCTTATATTCTGCCGGTGCATCGGTCACTTGAAGGAATCGACGAAGGTGACGCCGAGTTTTCCGTAAAGAATAATTCGATTATTGCCAAGCTTTATAACCAGAATGCAAGCCGTGTTATCTCTTTGGGTGTTGTCGAAGATACCGTTGATGTTCCCCAGTATGTATTGGAACGAGCCAAGTCGGCTCCATTGTTCGAGTCTCCGGACATTGACCGGTCGCTGGTGAGTATGGCCATTGCCAATGGTAGTATTAACACCATAGGTAGCATTTATCTTCCGGGTGGATATCTTTACGATATTTATGTGCTGAGTAGTATTACTGCGCGTGCAATCAGAGCATATCGGGATTATGAGGACAATACGGATTCTGGTTTTTCTGGCAGCGAGGTGATACTTGTTGGCGGTGATCCGGATGTTGTCCCCGTGGGTAACCAGATAGCTCCGAACGGATATGTTTACGAAGTGTGGGTTCCTAACGACGCTAGGTACTATTACAGGGCCAAGGAAGTGGTCTCCAATGGGTGGTTGCCGTTGCTGGGCGTCACTGTCGACGACGGCGAGTTCGAGGAAAGCTATTCGATGTTGCTGAAGATGCTTCATGACCTCGACGAGGAGGCCAACGGCCCGTCCGATGAGGAAACTTCCCCTAGTATTATGGTGAATCCGGACGAGGATACCGAGACTGACGAAGTCCCGGTTCTCATAGATTTGCCTGAATACCTATCCTAGACAGCCTTAGGATCTTATAAACTGCGTGTATATTGCTGAGCGGTATATACATGGCAGATGTTTCCAGCATGCTTACCGAGACCTGGCCGAAACTATTGAAGGTGTTCGGTGTTATTGAGTATGATGTCGCCAGTGGCGACAGCGGTGATTTCGAGATTGCCTATGCGCAAGCTAGTGCCAAGGTAAAGGACAAGATGAAAATCGTACCGCCTACGTTCAAGTTTCGTACCGATGTGTTCCTGAATACTATTGGCCGTTCGGCGTTCAACAGGGTTGTCGGGAATGAAAACCCGGTCAATGGCCGTATGAACATGCTTGATTTCTATAGGGTAGGCGAATTTGGTGCATCCAGCGAATTCTGCGAGATGCGTCTATTTACGAGGATTGCAAAGGCGGTTTCTGGTTCCGATATGGCCATGGGTGTCGACCCGGCGGCATACCTGGACAAGTTCGTCCAGTGTGGAGAGGAATCCAGTCTCGCGTTGCTGAGTGACAAATACGTGTATAGTAATGAGGTTATTCATCGTGCTGGTGGCAAGTGTACCTTGCCGAGTACGGACAGCGGCACGTATCCAGACGATGGTCGTCCCGACAACCTCGGGGAATACGCCACGTTTGACAACTGCGTGGCTATCGAGACTATGCGTGGAGAGAACGGATCTTACGTGTTCAATCTGGGCAACACCTATACGGTTCCAAAGCTCAAGCTGTATAGCGTCAGTACGACCAGGGATTACACCGGACGTTCTGAAGTATTGCAACGGCTCGGGGCTTCGAGCGCCCAAGGTCTTGCCGAAATGTTCAGCAAGGCTAACGCCGAATACAAGGCCAACCCAGATAATGCCGAACTGAAGGAGCGCCGTATGCGCCTTGGCCATCTCCGCAACGCGGTCAATGACCTTGGCTACAGCTACAGTCTGATGGTAGAAACCGGATTGGTTGGCGTTCGGTACGTTGCCGGAAAGGATGCTCCCAAGCTCCAGACCGGACATGAATGGATGTGTATACTGGGTGCCCTCGACTTGGGAGATTGGCTCACCCTTAACGAAAGCGCACGCGGGTAGGTGAATGTATGGCTGGATTCTTTAAAACTAAGCAGAGCTGGTCTATGCGGGAACTCATGCACATGGAGCTCCTCGCGCTTGTCGAATATGCCAAGATGGCCAATATAAATGTCGACGAGAATGAGCTGCGCAATGTGCTGGTATCGTGGACTGAAATCGATTTCGACCTGAAGTACGCCAAGATCAAGGATAAGGATGAAGACAGGAAGAAAATTGCTGAGATTAACAAGGGCAAACTTTCTGGTAATGAGAAGATAGAAAACGACTTGGTTCGTACTGTCATCAACGAGCTCTATTCTTCGACACCTGGCCGTCTGTACGACTATGCCGGCAGCCTTGCTTCTATCGTGTCTAATTATGGGATCGATGACAACAGGACATACCGGAGCACCGATGATGTTTCTGGTGGCGAGAACTGGTTCATTCCGTTGAGCTTCCTGTTGAGATATGTCCAGAAATCTGGCAACGAGAAACTTTCCGTGTTGTCTGACCAGACGATTACTGCATGCAAGGATTACCGTTGCATCTACAAGCGTGGGCAGAATCTCGTTGACGGAGTCAAGAAGGATGGTCCGGTTTATGTCATCGGTTATCTGCCGGCATTGAAAGTGCTCATGCACATACTTCCGTTGTGCGGGGTCACCGGCAAGCTGGTAAAGAACCCGGCCAAGAAGAAGGGGGACTTCGAGAACGCTATCGAGTTTGACTCGGAAAACGGCGACAAGTTCGATGCCATGTTCACTGACGGGACGAGCAAGTTGCGCGAGAGCATCGTACTTACCAAGGCCGGTTCCGACGAGGCTTCCCAGCTCGGGAAGGCAGGAGCGTCCGCCGATGATGGCGACGATACCGGTGCCGGCAATTCTGAAGAGGCCAAGACCCAGGAAGGCCATGAGGACTTTGCTAGGCAGAAGGAAAGCACGTACGGCGCCGATTTTGGCGAATTTGATCGTATTGTACGCTCCAGGGATGTCGCCGTAAAGAACTTTGCCGGGATGCTGAACAGGTATGTGAATAACGGATTTGATGGATTGAAACCGTTTGCGGAGATTCCGTATGAAGTAAAATCTGTTGGCGGATTGGTCGATGCGTCGATGGACGAACTCGAGAAGAAGTGTGTCGAGGATTTCATGATCATCAACGCAGTTACCGATTACTATGTCGCGTTCGGTAAGGCGTTGGGTATTGATGTCAAGTCCGATGAATATGTGTGTAGTGGCATCCCGGTTCGTGTGGCGAAGCCGATGCTGTTGGTTACAGCAAAAGTCCGTACGGCGATTGCCGACGCGGCCAGCGCTAGACCGGAACTGAATGCTGATGCCAAGAGGCTGTTCGATAGCCTCAATACGTTCTTCTCCGGTATAATGGGCCCGTTGAACAAGGTTACTGACGTATCCAAGAAGGAATCCGGACAGACTGCCGACTTGTCGGTAAAGTCCGAACTGAACGGAAAATTGACGGCAATTACCGATAGGCCGGTCCCGCTTACGAGCGGCCAGCAAGTGAAGGTCAGCGACGTGATCAACGATATCGCCGACGCCATCGAGAAACAGATTGACGACCGGTCGGAGATGCATCTTCCGGTGGAAGTTCTGTCGGCTTATACCAGGGTAATAGATTCGGAAGCCGACATACGCAGTGCGATTCGCTCGGGAAAAGTTCCCGGTTCAATGGACGAGGCTTTCTGGGACAAAATGAAAGCCGACGTGAACGTGCTGTCCGAAATTTACGTAGCCCATACTGACGCGGCTATACGCTGGGCGAACGTACTGAATACGAAACTCGGTAATTCAACGCTCGGCAAGATGCTCGCTAACTACCGGACTACCGGTGATTCTGAAAGGGATATTGCATCAATATTCAGTAAGTTAGATAATTTCGGCCACAAGTGTTACAATACCTACTACATCCCTACTGACAAGGAATGGGCAGAGGTTGATGGTCTGGTGGATAGGCTGGGCGATTTATATGGCAAGCACGAGCCGGAGAAGGCTCCTGTTGCCGATGTGGATAAGGAAGTTTCGCCGTCTCCGCGCAAGTCGGAACCGGTGAAGCCCGTTGAAACTAAAGAGGAACCTAAATCAGTCGAATTCGATCCGTTCGATGATAAGGCCGATGAGATGAACCAATTATTGTCGTTGAAGTGGGACTAAATGAGGGTATCGGTATTACAGTACACTGAGTCGAACTCGGTTTTCTACCGGGTGAACCTGGATGGGGCTGATCCAGAAGAGGAATACCGCGCTCGGTTGTTCCTCTATTATGATGGTATTCTTTCGTATTCCGGAGACGATGGCCGTGGGTTGACCACGAATATTTTCGGCACGTCCTATGACGACTGGTCTAGCGAGTTCCGTCCACCGAGGATTGATTCCAGGAAGTTCAACACTGAACTTGATGTTCCTCTGTCCGCCGGCACGAACGAGATCGGGTTCAGCGGACAGTTCAGCAACAAGTCCGAGTCCTACATATACAACGCGGTGAACCCGGTCAACATGCTGGTTGAGCGTAAGGTATCGGAGATTAAGGTGAACCGCATCATGGTCACCCGAAAGGAAGTGTTCCTGGTATTGGACAAGGATATCGCCGATGGGACTGCTATTACAGTCGACAATATATCGTTGACAGAGAAGCACTTGCTCGGTGAAGGATATATGCGTGTATGCGGCAACTTCGTGGCGCACAAGGTGTCCGACAGGGTGTACAGCTACAACGTAAAGCACTATGAGGACTTGAAGAAGTCGGTCGAGATATCGGCTGACGGCTATACGGTGTCCGTATGGGAAGCGGTTCCATATAGTTGCGGCCAGGTATTTTTGGCTAAGGTCGATTCGGAGCATGCCCAGTTCGCGTACGACACCGATTACGTGTGGTTCGAACCCGGCGACTCGGTTTTGCTGGGCAAGTATAACTGCGAAGTGACGGCAGTGGATTACAACAAGGTGACTGTCAAGGCCGTAATGGAAGAGGATTCGGTAAACGTTCCGTTTACTTATTGTCCGAGGACGCCGTCAGCCGCCGTGCCGGTAAACTGGCCTACTGTCGTAGTGAGCGCGACAAGGTCTTCCGCCGAAGAAGCCGTGGTTGACGATGCGTGTACCTATGACCATACGCAGAATACGTCAATGATGACCCCTGCGACGATTACCTATTTCTCCACTGGTGACGATTCTGTTCACCAGAATGACCCGGTCGCCGTGGCCAGCCGTGGAGACGTGGATTCCGTGGTCTGCATGAAGTTTGCCGCAAACTCGATCCAGTCGGACAACCCGTCGGCTGCCTTGCACTTGTTCATCGACAAGATGACCGTAAGCGAGGCCACCATAGTACTATACCAGATGGATTCCGACGGATGGGACCCGTTGATGTCTTATGACGAAGTGGCCAAGTGCATCACGAATATTCCGGTAGGTTCCGTAAAGCTGGAAAACCCCGGCATGATGCATGTAAACGAAGGTTACGTGGTGGACAATGGCAACTATGGCGAATGGGTTACGATTGATATCGACTCCGACATAGTCGACCAGTGGATGGAAGGCAACGTGTCGTATTCTCCGTCGTTTGCGATCCGCGTAGTCGGCGAGGGAAACCAGTCGGTATCGTTCTCCACGATCCAGTACCCGCCGCACATTATCCTCACCGGCGGCGAGTCAGCCGAGGTCGATCCGTTTGCCGTCGAGCTGTCGTCCGATACCGCCGAACATGGACAAGTGCTACGCATAACCCCAGCCGATCCGGCTAATCACGATTTTGGCCATTCCATATTCTCCAACTCCGTGGAAATCGGTGGGCACAATGCCCCGATAGTATCCGGCGACTCGACCTATATAGATGTGATAGTTCCGGATACGGTGACCGGTTCCAACTCGGTAATAGTATACCGGAGTACGACGTCTACGGGAGAACGTGTGGCCATAACTGATGGCAATACGAGCGTGTACATTTCCACCGAGCTTGCGTCACGTAACGTGAAGCTGGCGAAGAAGTTGACTCCTGGCGTGGTGGACATAGACAGGGTCGGGCATTATGCCGTGTACAATCGTGACTTCGGCTTCGTCAACATGAAGGAAGTCACTGATGAGAATAGCATGATACAGAACGTATACTCCATACTTCTCACAAATCCGGGTGAACGGTTGTTCAACAACGATTTCGGTACCGGTATAGAGCATCGGCTGTTCACATTGGGGTCACAGGAGGATGGGATAGACCTCATCAAGGACTGTATCCGTGCAGTTAATATGTACGAGCCTCGGGTGTATATCGACGGCGAGCAGAGTTCGTGCGAGTTCGATGACAGCGAGAACAGGTATTTCCTGTTGCTCTGCGTGGTGCTTCCGTCCGGAAATACCGAGACGATCCAGTTGCCGTTCAAGAACCGCGGGAAGGTGGTTAAGTGATGCTTGTGCAGCTTGTCGGCGATCGTCAGCTAGTCTACGTGGGTAACTACGCTACTGATTATATGTCGGTTGCAAATGAGTTCGGCATGGTCGAGAACGGACGGATATCTTCCCATGTGGAGATTCTGAACGAGCCGTACGTTAACCGGAACGGGGTCAGTATGCCGTCGGTCAGGCTTCGTGGGCGTACGGTAGACCTTCATGTAGTTAATGATTCGGTTCGGCTGGACACGTGCAGTCCGGAAGATTTCGCCCGCGCGTTGAACTATTTTCCACCGGATTCCCGTGTAGAGATGAACGGGCATATATTTGTATCCAAGTTCAGGTCATCGAACAAGTCGGTATATGACAGCGTCAACCGTTCGTTTTCATTGAAGGAATACGGGAAGAAGGACTTGAAGGGCATATATGGCTTGATGACTAGCCTTGGCGACAACAACGGCAAGCTGTACGAGCCGGTGATTGCCAGGTACGTATACACCAGCTACAATATGCCTAGACACCGACAGCTAGTCGGCTATTTCGACCTCGGCGAGTATCTGGCAATCGTGCGCGACCCGAGGAAAGGGTTCTTCCCCAAGTCACGCCAGGACCTGAAGACCTTGGTATATGTCGAGTGCAAGCCGGAGCCGCCCACGGTGAAGATCAAAAATGTGGTCGACAACTGCGCCGTACTGGACATACTCGGTCTCGAGGGTACTTATGACGCTCAGAAGCTGAACGATTTTAAACCATATATAATTGTCACGCGTAGGCCGTTGAAGATCAAGGACATGAAGTTCCGGTGGACGAAGGTCACGTTCGACAAGGTAGATGTATTCCTAACCCCCATCATGTCACTGTCAGACGCATGGGAGACCCTTGAAGGGGGTCTCGACTTGCTGTCGTTACCCCCGAAAAATGCCCCAAAACAAGTGTTTCTACGCTAATTTGCAATTCAAATTGTTCCTAACTACCTTTAATCACAATAAAAATAAGAGGCCGCATTATGGCAAAGAAAACATCAGTAGCAGACGATTCATTCGCATTCCTTAACAAGATCAAAGTCCGTGACCGTTTCGCGGACAAGCAGATCCGCCACCCGTCATACGGGTTCTGCGACACCGGTTCCTATGCGTTCAACGCATTGTTGTGTGGAGACCTGTTCGGCGGATTCCCGCTCAACCGATTCATCATGGTCGCCGGTGAGCAGGGTTCTGGTAAATCTTACATTGGCAAGAACAACTTCGGCGCCCAGCTACAGAAGCTCGGCTACTACATTTTCTACTACGATACAGAAGGTGAATGCACTGAAGAAGACTTGGAAGAGCAGAATGGCTTCATTCCTGGTCAGTACCGCCTTATCAAGGACCCGACCACCGTCGAAGAATTCTTTATTTCGGTGAACGGCGTCATCGACCAGCTCGAGGAAGACCGTGGCACCAGCATCCAGCTGAAGCACAAGGTGGCTATCATTCTGGACTCCCAGGGTAACCTGTCCACCAACAAGGCCATCGACGATGCAACGAAGGGCGAAATCAAGCAGGATATGACCAAGGCAAAGATGCTCGCTGGCATGTACCGCAGTATTACCAACCGTTGTGCGAACCTTGGCATCCCGATGTTCATTACGAACCACATCTATCTCGATCCGGGCACGATGTACGGCAACCCGCAGAAGATTGCCGGTGGTGAAGGCGCCAAGTTCAGCGCGTCTATCATTCTCAGCCTCCACAAGACTCTTGCCAAGGAAGGCAAGGATGGCGACGTCACTGGTGTCGTCCTTCGCGCTTCAGTTACCAAGAGCCGTCTCGTGAAGCAGAACCTCTCTTGCAAGATCTACCTCGACTATGACCAGGGTCTCAACAAGTACTATGGCCTCCAGGAATTGGCTGAGAATGCGGATCTTGTGGAGAAGTATAGCGCGGAAAAGTTCCCAGACCTTGCCAAGCCGAAGGACAAGAACGGAAAGACTACGCAGAAGGACTGCTACGTCATCAAGGATCCGAAGAAGGACCCGAGCCAATGGTTCGTAGGTACGGTAGGCATGCTTACTACGAAGAACGGTCTAGGTACTATCCTCAATGAGATTAACGAGTATGTGAAGACCGCCTACAAGTTCCGTCCGCCCAAGCTCCGCAGTGACGACGAGGGCGTCGATATCGACGAAGAGGAAGTAAAGCAGGCCGAGAAGAAGTCCGCCGCCAAGACCAAGGCGGAGAAGAAGATTCTTTCCGATGACCTGGCTGGCGCGATATCCGACGACGAGAAGTAGATTATAGGGGGTGAGTTAACCCCCTTTTTCCTGAGTTTACCATTATGGCCCAAGTTTACGACCTGACGCGTGAGGATATCGTCCTCCGTACATATTTCCTCGACCCTACGCTGGCGCCGAAGATGCTTCCGTTTCTTGACGACAAGCTGTATGTCGATGCGACTAACAAGACTATAGTCTCCATTGTGAGAAAGTTCATCAAGAAGTATAATCGGCGTCCTACTGCGCAAGAGCTTATTGTCGGCTTGGGAAATAGTGGTGTGAGCGAGGAAGCCCGGCAGAAACTGATAGTCATATGCAATTCCGAAATCCAGTACATGAAACCGGATTTCCTGGTTAACCTTCTTGAGGGGTATTATCAGGAGCGTATGGCCGAGGACGTCCTCAGGCAAGCGGCTACCGCCATATACGAGAACCGACTCGACTCCGTTAGAGACCTTCTTCCTGTCTTGAAGGATAGGCTCAATTTCAGTATGCACCTTAGTCTCGGCCTCGACTTGGTCGAGGATATCGAGGAAGCCCAGCGCCGTCTGAAGGAAATGTCGCATCCGATTCGTTCATCCATCGGTATGCTCAACCTCTATACTGCTCAGGACAAGTCTGATCCTACATCCGGTGGTTACCCGAGAAAGACTATGACCCTCTTTGTGGGACAGCCTAACGTGGGTAAGTCGCTGGTGATGGGGTCCGAGAGTTGCGGATTCATCCGCTACGGCTATGACGTTCTCTATATCAGTCTGGAGTTGTCCGAGGAGTACGTATGGCGCCGTCTGGCGGCAAACCTCACTGGTGTCCCCCAGTATGAGGTCTGCGACCTTACTGTGGATGAATGCCGAGATTTGATCCAGAATACTAAGGCACCGGAAGCGGAACGGCTCGGTACTCTGAAAGTAAAGCGTATGAAGACTACGACTACGCCGGCTGAAATCGAGAGCATGATAGATCAGTTCTATTCATTGCACAAGAAGATGCCAGACGTGCTGGTGATCGACTATATCGGCATCATGAAACCAAACCGTAGCCAGCGTAGCATGGAGAGCATGTATCTGGATGGTCAGGAGAAGGCCGAACAGATACGTGAAATGTGCATCGACCGCAACATGGTCGGCATTTCCGCCGTGCAGTTCAATCGTACCGGCTATTCGCGCCTTGACGCCGGTCTGGAATCGGTATCGGGTTCGGCTGGGTTTGCCGAGACCGCCGATATCATGGTTACCATTACTCGCGACGACATATTGAAGAAGTTGAACATGTATGCCAATTTCATCAAGAAGAACCGTTTCGGCGAGAACGAGGTTGCTTTCTATACCAAGTACGATTTCGCGACAATGCGGTGGTATGACGCAACACAGGAGGATATAGCCGCGGAGGCCGACGAACGTACCAGGGTTATGATGATGAATGAGGCCGCTGGTGCTCAGCCGGCTAGAGTTCCCGGTAAGGGTGGCATAGTGCGCCAGAAGCTTGACTCGTCGAAAAAGGAGTCTGTAGCCGCACTGATGGATATAACTAACCAGTTTTGATGTAGTTTCTGGTTAAAAGAAACTGGTTTTGGCCATGTCAGACATATCGGCATACTTGAAAGACGACGAGGAACAGACTGTCAACCTCGAATCCATGGTTTTGAAGGATACCAAGCCATCGTCTATACTTGAAATTTTCAATGCATACCTCAACACGCAACGATTCGATGACGATGCGTGCATCGTCCTTACTATGCCGGAGGCTTCTTTGAAGAAGTATAGCGAAAAGATCAATGCCGGCCTATGGTGGATGTACAATCGGTTCTGCAAGAAGGATTTCGGCATGATGCAGTTGCTGGTGGCGTTGGAGACAATGGTGGACGCCAACAAGCTGGCCGGGATGCTTGACATGGATATCAAGCTGCTCGTCGCGAAGGAACAGGGACTGCATGTGACGGAAAATGACATCGAGCATGCTTCTGTACGTACGGAAATGGAGTCCGAAATGGCTGAAACCATGAATCTTTCGCAAGAATATATTGATAAACTTACCGAGGAAGACCCAGAAGAAGAAGCGTTTATTCTCGAAGGTTTGTGTGATTAAGGTGTGTTATGTCTAAGTTTAAGATGGGTCAGCAGTACAAGGCTGTCGTGGACAAGCAGGCGGAAGACGCCAAGGCTTACAGCGATAAGGTCAAGAAGGACAGCGAGGAATTCACCAAGGCCATAATGAATGTAGGCAGTACCGAGAACGGTGGTGCCGGTACTGGCGTACTGGTGGAGACTCCGGCTTACAAGAAGTGGCTGGCCACTGTCCAGAAGCGCAACATATTCATCGGCAAGAGCTACATGCAGAAGGCTGATGAGTTTGCCCGTGACGACGAGGAAACGAAGGAAGCCCGCGCCCTTGATGACAAGGATCTTGCCAAGATAATGACAGCCGACGAGGATGGCGTGCTCCATATCTCGGACGACTACGATCCCAACAACGCGGAGACGGTGGAAAACGAGAAGCTCGTCGGTGACGCGGCCAAGTTCTCCGACCTTTGCGTGATCAACAATGTAATTTCCCAGCAACTCACGTGGGATTTCGATTCCCTCATGGACGAGGTCGCTTCGGCACTGAAGGACGCCCATGTGGACGATCTCGACTTCGAGTTGCCGGACAATCTCGAGGAACAGGTGGACAAGGCCCTCAAGAGGAGTGAGGCCGTGGCTGCCATAACGTACAAAAATGCCGAAAAATAGTCAAAATCACCAGTTTGCAATTCAAATTTCTTATTTCTAACATTTCAGCTGTTGGCAGACCAGCTACACAAAACTGCGAAACCAAACATCCAAGTAACCAAGTTAATCAAGGAGTAATCCCATGGCAACTAACAATGATCTCGACTTCCTCGACATCGACAGCGTCAGCAACCTCGAAGAGGCTACTAGCGCCAACGGCGCCGTTGATCCTATCCGCTGGAAACCCAGCGTGAGCCCCAAGAACCCAAGCTACAGCGCGATCGTCCGCCTTCTGCCCCAGGGCGTGGAAGGTGCCAAGAACAAGACGTATCCGAGCGTGAAGGTTCTCTTCCACCATCTTAAGCTTAACGGCGTGCGCATGGAAGTGAAGTGCGCCCGCAACACTCCGGGTCAGGACTGCCCCATCTGCCGCGCGGTGTGGGACCGCTACAACGAACTCGCCAAGACCTACCAGAAGGGTTCTCCCCAGCTGAAGGTGTGGTCGGACATGGGTTCCCGTCCGGAATGGTTCACCAATATCCTCGTCCGTGAAGACGACAACAAGTCCGCCAACAACGGCAAGGTGCTCGTATGGCGTCATAGCGATGCTATGGAACGTACGCTTCGTGCTCCGTTCGACGACAGCGTCGACAACGAGGCCAAGAACGCCAACGCAGCTCCGGCCAAGGGCGCCCTTGCCAAGCTCAAGAAGGAAAAGCGTCACTTCCTCCCGCACTCCCCGACCAAGGGTGTCGACTTCGGTGTCATCGTGACCTGGGATGCAGTGAAGAAGATGACGTCTTACGACGGTTCCGAATACGTTCAGGACGCTACTCCGCTCGCCGACACCAAGGAAGAGATGCTCGAGATCCTCGACGGCTGTCACGATCTCAAGAAGTACCTCGCCGACGTGCCGACCGAGGAAATGGCCGCAGCCAAGTGGCGCGAGTTCGTGGAGAAGTCTGCCAACTACTCTGCCCAGGGTGGTGATACCCAGGCCGCAGCCAGCTTTGGCGCCGCTCCGAACCCGAACTACGCTACACCTAAGACGACCAAGGTCGCCGCGTCCGAATTCCTCGGCGAATCCGCCGAACAGACGGCACCGGCAGAACCGGAAGCCGACTCCGACGACGAACTCATGAGTTTCGCCGACAAGAAGGCTGCCGCCCACAAGACCGCTACGAAGGCTCAGCCGGCGCAGTCCATGGCTAACGACCTTCCCGCCGGTGACGACGACGATGATCTTCCGTTCTAGTATGTCTCACTTTTAATTGGAACGGATGGGCGCTCGCGTTAAACCGGGCGCCCACTTTTTGAGATTTTGATATGGCGTTTTCCTACGAGAACATACCTGACGCTATTCTTGAAGAGGCGGTGGAATCTCAATTCGGCCAGTATGCGATGGAGCGCAAGGCCGGGTTCTATAACTTCGTGTGCCCATTTTGTGGCGACATGAATCGTCCAAACAAGAAAAAGGCGTATGTATATAAGGACACTTGGCTATTCAAGTGTTTCAAGTGCGGCATAAGCCAGCACATAATGAAGTATTTGAAGGAAAATGACGATGCCGCGTATGGCCGCATACTTCTGTACGGCTTCGATGATAGCGATAAGGAAGAACGAGAAGCGCAACGGAAGGCCGAGGAGGAACTGGCCAATAAGCGCAAGGCGGAACTTCCGTTCGCCGACGGGGAACTGGTGTCCCTTCAAGATCACCATCCGTTGGCTGAGAAGGCCGTGGAGTTCTGCAAGAATCGTCGCATACGCAATGAAGTGTATAGCAAGTGGTTCGTATGCCAAGAAGGCGAGCAGTTTTTGAAGCACGACGCAATTGGAGCGTTGGTGCTGAACGAAAAGGGTGTTCCAGAGGGAAACGAGTTCCGCAATCGTGTCATTATCCCATTTTACCGATATGGTGGAAAGTGGGGGCAGTTTGACGCTCGTGCGCTGGACCCGGACAACCCCTTGCGTTACCGGAACTTCGAGGGAGTAAAGCGTCAAGCGTACAATATCGACTTTGTTGATTTTACACAGCCGTTCTACATACTGGAAGGAACTATAGATTCAACGTTCATTCGCAATTCGATAGCCATAGGCGGCATATCCCATTTCGATGAGGTCATAGCGGATAATCCAGATATAGAGAAATACAAGTCCAACTGTACGGTCATCTGGGACAACGACAAGGCCGGCGAGCTGGCCAGACTGGATTCCGTGAAGAAGGGATATAACTGGTTTGACTGGAGCGGTATACACGAGAAGGACGTGAACGGGGCGGTTCTGTCTGGTGAGATGCCGGTTGACGCCAGTGGGTTCGTTGATCCGAATTTCGTGTCTGGTAGGTGTCGTCCTCCCGAGGGCGCCACCATTTTGTTCGCGCTTTCGTCCGGAGATATGGCCGAGCGTAAGAAGGCGGAGCAGAGGGAACAACGTAGACAGATGTTGGAGAAGATTGCCGCGAAGAAGAAGCTGGAGGTATTTTTCTAATGCTTGAACGACTTCGGAGAATGGGTCAGAATGAGTACGTTTCCGTTCGCTATATAGCCAGGGAAGCTAACCGCACCATAGAAGAGTTGCGGAAGATGAAGTTTTTTGACGATATCCCGTTCAAGGTAACATTCAAGGGCGTGAAGCAATATCATTTGGATTCTTGCATAAAGAAGCTCGACTCGCATGGGATGCACCAGCGCGCCATGAAGTATCCGGCGGCAAAGTGGAGACCGTGCGAGATTATCGCCGATCTAGGCATACATTCAAGTACTTACTTGCGCATGGTGAAAAGGGGCTTGATTAAGGTACAGCCATCAGATGATTACGGGAAGTTTGTCTACTGGCGAGACTATGAGTGGTTCTTGAAGAATTATGTTCCGTCCAAGTGGTATTCGCATCTGCCGAAGACGTTGAGCGTTGTAGATAGCGCTACGTTCATTGGAATTGCTCCTGGGTCACTTAGATATGCCATTCGAATGGGACGGGCCGATGTTGTCTATCGTATAGATAAGCGTGGGAGCAAGCGGTATCGTTGGATGACCAACGAGCAGATTATATCGTACATCAATCGCAGTCTGGACGGTGCCAAGTATAGAGCCGTAGCCCTTGTTAGGGAGAAGCCTCTGCCAGATCGACTGACGACAAAGATGGCGGCAGTGTACATGAGCATGAGTACTAGGTACTTGATGCAGCTGACCAAGATGGGTGTACTGAAACCGGAAAAGCTGAAAAAGGGTCGCCGTTTCTATAATTTCTACGACAAGGCTGAACTGGACAAGGTCTATGATGGTCTCAACCAGCTCAGGTTTTATGGTACCGGACGTAACTTCTATACGCGTAGGAACATAAAGAACAAGTACGGCAAGAGTGACCGGTGGATTGCCGAACTGGTTGCCGGTAAGTGTCGTGTGGTGTGCCCGAACAAGGCGTATAACTATGGTAAGCAAGGATCGCCGAAGATAATTGTGACGCCTGAACAGTATGCTGAATGGATGGCCGAGGAACGAGCCAAGGGCCGTCCCGGATATCCCATGTACGGCTTCTTGCAAGAGGACGTTGACGCTATTGTTGAGTCCGGAGCCGGGGTTGACGAATCGATGGAAGTTTCCGATTACCGGAAGAATCACATGGATGCCCTCGACAAGACGAATTATCGCAAGTTGAGGGCGAAGGAAAAACGCGCTACCAAGAAGGGAGTGCGTACTCGAAAGGAAAATGACAAGTATATCGTGTACGAAAAACCGCAGATAGACGACCTTGAAGTTGCATTGAAGGCTGCCATGATGGAAATGGAACTGCGGTCGGAACATCATCGTCGTGAAGTCGGTCGACTTGCCAGCCAGGAAGAGGCCGAGCGTAACCAGTTGCGCCGTCTTCTCGGTATCGAGGAACGGAAGTCGGTGAAGCTGTCGGCTAATGTGATGATCCGCCATAGTAACATACCGCTAGTCATTTCGATTATCTATAGGCGTCGTGCTGGTAGCAATGCGCCTACCATGTACAAGAAACATGTGGAAGGCGAATTCCGCGAGGTTGTGCTTTTTTCGTCGGATGCGCCACTGGCGATGGCCAGGAAGAAACACGCACAGATGTCCGTGTTCCTTAATATCGCCAGGGCGGCTAAACGAGCTGTCCGGTACGGCGCAAAGAAGACTCCGTCGTGGATTGTCTTGGCTCATTCGTCGTCGGTAGTGTATGACCAGGCATTCTTGAGAAAGCTGAACCAGGTCCCCCAAGAATATGGCGCTGTAGGAGCGTTCGGATATGGCTACGTGTTGCCGGACGGCACTTGGAAGCGCTGTCCGGAGACGTACGGCATGTATAGCGAGTATTCCATCAACGATAGCTTGATGAGCCGTCGAGTGGCCGGTACAATGTCGGTCACCGGTATGCACGAGGTTGCCGTACTGGATGGCCCGTTCGTGGCTATCCGTGGCGGCTACTTGAAAATGTTGCTTGATTTTAACAAGCTGTACCGATTTGGCGACGGACGAGGGTGCGTTCCTTACGTAATTTCGATGATAATGCGTCGGTTGGGCGTAAAGATGTGCCAGATCGAGGTTGACTGTAGCCTATGCGTGGAGTTGAATGAGCCGTATACCCAGCTGGAATGGAATTCCATTGAGCCGAAACTGGTGGAACTCAGCAAGAAGGTCGTTAAACGGAGCGATTTGGCCAAAAAGCCGGCAGTCGAGTATGATCCAGATAATGTAGTTCGATGGCGGAAGGAACCTTCAGAAAACGTGGATTGCAATTAAAACTGATTATTGCTATATAGATGTGCCGAGGTTATCACATGGCAGCAGAAAACGGAAATAACGTAGAAATCAAGTTCAGCGAGCCGTTCTTCAACCTATTGAAGAATGTCTGCTCGATCACGAAGGCCGGTTGCACATTGATGTTTAAGGGCGACCAGCAAGGCCGTATCCAAGGAAATCATATCAGTATCCCGGCACCGGCTATGATGACCCATCTGGCCGCATCGTCCGACGACTTGGACTTCGATGCCAAGAGAATCAATATTTTCTCGCTCAGTGAGTTTGTCAAGTATGCCGAGCTGGCTGGTTACCCGAAGCGGGGAAACGCCGAACTCCTGACCGAGACTTCCATCACCGGTCGCCGTTACGAGTACATCAAGTTCTCTGGTGGCGGTATCGACTGCCGTACGCCGACAGCTGACCCGAGTTGTTTCAAGGAAGGACATTCGCATATCCCGTACACGCCGGAATCCGACCCGATGACCAAGGTCGGCGAGATGAGGTTCTCCGCCGAGATGGTGGCCGACTTCGCCAAGAAACTGCGTGCGGTGCCCACTTGCGAATTCGTTACTATGATTATCGACGACGGCGGCATCAAGCTATATATCAAGGGAAAGATGTCCCAGCAAGTGACCTATTGTGTGGATGCAACGTGCACTAAGGGCATCAATACCCAGCTGGTTAAGAAGATTTTCCGTCCAGGAAACGTCACTGTGTTCCCGGTACAGCTGTTCCACTATATGAAGGGCATTGGTGGGGATTATGACATTGATATCCGCTATACATCGTTCAAGGGCGTGGAACAGATGTCTCTCAAGGCTATCGCGTCCATACCGGGCTCGAATCCGGAGAAACCGATGACGCTTTGGATGGGTGCCGCCGAGTGTTCTGCCGCCGCCCATACCAATTTCGACATGGTTACCTAGTTTTTGATGTGGTGAGAGAAGGAAGGTCGGGAGATGACTCCCGGCCTTTTTCTGTGCCAACCATATAAACTGCGAGCAAGCAACTTACAGGAAACGGCAATGTCCCATATCGACAAGGAAAAACTTATCAAGGCCCTGAAGGAATTCAATTACGTCTCCACGGAGAGTGGCCCGGTCGAGCCTTCCAAGTCCAAGGTCATCAAGGTCATGACGAAGCAGACGCTTCCACCGGTCAGCAAGCCACAGGATGGCGATGACTGGGACAAGCGCGAGTACAAGCTGAACAAGGACTTGACATACGGCAAGAACCTTATAACGACTAAAGACCTTTACAAGAAGGTGTTTACGGAGGCTGTCACCAATACAGCCTATCGCGGTATGAGAATGAACCTGTCCTCCATCGACATGAAGGAAACTCACTGCAAGTTCATCATCAACCGTCGCGATCACGAGGTAATGGTCGAGCTGTACTACCCAAACGAGAACGAGAACATCACGGTCAAGTTGCTTACGGACAATAACCTTTCCAACCTTTATGAGGTGCCTCTAGACAGCCCGCAGTTCACGAAGAACTTCGGTTACACGATTCTGAAGACATGTGATGACCTCATCGATTCTAACAATACATACGATATCGGTGACGACCTTGACACGATGCAGACTCTCGGCGGTATAGGCAATGACCTTACCGACCTGAACGATTCACTGATCCAGCCGAGCGCCATGCTCCGCGAGTCCGTGGACAGCAACCTCGGTAAGCTACTCAACCTTTGCAATGCGGTCGCACTGATGGAAGCCGACGAGGAAATCGACAACGGGCCGGAATCCGGCGAGCAGTCACCGGGTGCCGACGCGTTCGCTATGGGCGGCGACGATATTCCGGTTCCGCCGGATATGAACGGCGGTGACGTGAATGGCACTGACGCACCGACGTCAGATGACGAAGCCACGGTCAATTTCCGTGACGCACTTATCGACGGCGAGATGCAGACCATAGATGCGTCTGGTGACAGTGTCAACGGAAATCCGTCGGCCCTCGATAACCTTGCCAAGATAGTGGCGGCTCGTATGGCCGACATGCAGACCGACTCGCGCAATGAAAATACCGGTGTCTCGCTGTCGAGCGACGAGATTTATCATGGTACCGTCGGTCTTGACAAGCAGTCGCCGCGTGACATCATCAACGCGTTCTTCGAATACTTCAATGAGCTGGATGACATGGTCACCCAGAAGCAGATCAATGAGTTCATGCAGTTCCTCGAGAATCCGGGTACCGAGAACATTACGCTCGATGCCTTCGACCGCGAGCTCAAGAAAATCTTCCCGGACAAGTATGACGAGACCGCCGGCGACATGGGATTGGATGACGTGCCCCTCGTTGGTGAAGATAACTTCGGCGCCGGTGCGGACGGCAATATCGACATGAACGAACCGGTCGACGTGGGTGGCATCATGGGCGGTGGCGACTTCATGGACGACGGATCATTCAGTGCCATGATGGACACCGTGAATCCGCCTGAAGGTGATATCGGTGACGAATCGATGGATCTCGGTGCGGAGCTCGGCGGAAGCGAGGAATTCGGTGCCGATACCGACAACTCCCAGCAGGCCGTGGACAAACAGGACGAAGCCGTGGGCGCACTGACCAACATCTAGGGAAATAGCCTAAAATCGTTTGGAAACCGCCGGAAACGACGGTTTCCTTTCTTTTGAACTAGTTTCAAGTCGTAAGAAAAGGAATCATTATGGCAGATACAATCAATGCATCTTCTTTGCGTGATATGATTGACGAGTGTAACCGGATAGGTTCGTCCGCTGAACCAGTCGAAACCGAAATGAAGGCAAACGAGGGCATGCAAGTTACCATGTTCGTCATCCAGGGGCGGTTTGGCCAGGCTATGTCCTTGGTGGAACATGCGCTTACGGACATGGATACCGTGGCCAGACTTCAGACGGTGGTCGATCCGAAGGACAACAAGATCTGGCTAGAGGTTGACACCGAAGACGGAATCCATGCAAGGATGGACGCCCTTCCGCTTTCCGTACCCCTGGAGCATCCGGTCTATGTCCGCATTTACGATATATGCAACGCCGTGGGCAAGCTCATGGGTGCTCGCGAGACTTCTGTTGCTTTCTGGGAATCGGAAGGGATGCTCTATCTCGGCGCATATTTCAATGACAAGATCGGCGGATTCGAGCTGGAAGTTGGATTCCAGAGCTGCAAGCCGTTCGACGTAGTTCGGTCCGATGCGAAGGACTACTCGATCCGTATCGCGATGGACCAGATTGCCATCAACACTGTGCTTGATTCTGTTTACAATTTCAACACGGTTGAAATACATCGTAAGAACGGAAGGGTGTCATATCGCACCGGTGACGAGCACTGCACGATCGCCACTGCTATGCAGAACGCGGTGGCCATCAAGGAAAAGGATGTGGAAGAAGATCTCAGCGACTTCTCTGTCAGTCTACCGGCGAAGGTGTTCAAGGCCATTCCGTTGGTGAACGCGCTTGACCTTGACATCGTGTCTAACGTGGTTATATCAATCAACAAGGATGCGAAGAAGGTCAAAATTACTGGCACGTATGCCGAACTGGACGTATCTTATGGTGACAGCACGTTGGCGACATATACGAATGAGGGGCTGGTGCCCGTGTTCCGTATCCGTGCCGACTCCGTGTCCGCCGCTATCGGTACCTATTTCGACATCAACCATCGGAATCCGACCGGCAAGGCTCGTATCTATGGTATCGAAGAAGGACTAATCGGTATCGAGGGTATGGAGGACGAGAATATCCGTGTCAACCTTACTGTCGGCGATTGCCACGTGGAGAAGGAAGGATTTGAGTTCGTGCTTCCACTCGACGTGTTCACTATGATGGTGAGGAATGCCGGCTGTCCTGAGCTTGTCATGCAACACGGCTTCGAGAACGGACGTTCCATGATGACCTACGGAAACGGAATGTTCCTCCGTAAGTGTACCTACAACGTTTAATCGTTATGTCATGATGAAATAAGGCGGCCTCGCGGTCGCCTTTCTTTCTATTCTGGAAGTTCCGGTTCTTCGTCGGGAAGAAGATCCTCGTCCTCTGGTTCGGCAATGTCGGCCAATTCGTCCATGCCGAGAGGGGCTTCCTCGGTTGGGTCGTTTGGGGGAGTCTCTGCATTGATGGAATCTGCGTCTAGCATGACTTGGTCGGCCAGGTCTTGTTCCCTGGGCGGGAACATGTCGAAGTCCATAGCAAACGGGTCGGTCGGTTCCGTATTTATCTCGGTCATCTCGTCGTAGGTGGCCTCGTCATCATCTTCCTCTTCGCCCCCGTTGGCGTAGATGTCGTGGAGCTTATTGATTGCGGTTTCGTCGACGCTGTCCTGTACATCGTCAACGTCCATCATGTTGGGCGGGTTCTTCATGAGTTCGAACTCGGCATCGCGTTTCTGTTCATCCAGCTCCACTTTGACAGCGTTCACGTCCTTGCCGGACTCGTTCGCCAGTCTGTCGATGTACCTCGGCTGGCGGTTCGGTATGATGTCCGCCGGTGGCGTGACGATGTTTGTCTCGTATTTCTTGTCATTGACTGTCATTTTCGGTATTCCCGTGGATGAACTGCATCTAGTTTATCGCCGAGCCCGCATTAAAATTTGTGCCACCCTATAAACTTGCTTGGAAAGAAACGACTCATGAGGTGAGTAAATGTACAATTTCCAGAATGAACAAGATATCATGTCCGAAATCGCACGTATTTCGGCAGAACCCATCGACAATGAGCCGTATAGCCTTGTCCGCGATCCTAAGCCCGTTGTGGAGTCCGTACTGGACTTCAACGGCACCAAGATTGATACCGGTAGCTGGACTACTGGCGACAGCGTGACTGAGGACAAGAAGAAGGTCGGTAAGGCCAAGACTGCCAAGGACCCGAAGCTCACCAAGGAAACCCCCAAGGCTACCAAGGGCGAGAAGAAGGACGATGGCAAGATCGTAGAGAAGGTCGACGCCTCGGAAAAGAAGGATGACGGAAAGACGACCGAAGTCACGACCGCAACCGAAGTCAAGGATGGCGATACGCCGAAGGCTAGCACCGGTGAGTTCGACAAGGCCGCGAAGTCGGCCAAGACGAACCAGGAGAGCGAAGCCAAGTCCAATAAGAAGTTTGCCAAGGGCTGTGATATCCAGACTCGCATCAAGCTTTTCAAGGAAGGCGTGAAGTCGCTTGCTATTGACGACAAGACTCGTGCCGATGCCGACAAGGTGCTCAAGGAGTTCGATAAAATCTCCAAGTACCTCGGCAAGAAGTAGTCCATCTACGACACCTTAGCGAATAAGCCGCCTTTTTTGGCGGTTTTTCGTGTTTTTGCAATTCAAATTCCTTTTTTCTACATATTCCCCTAGTTAAACCCAGTATTTCATCAATATGGCCCAAGTTACCCCGGAAGAGAAGAAGCCAACTAGACCCATGTGGAGGTCGATATACCACGATACGGCGGCCGACCGTATGTACGTGTGGTATACGGACGGCTCTATGGACGCTTTGCCGTCGGTTCATGAGTTCTACACGGACAAGCAGGGCGAGTATGGCGCAAAGCCGTGCGGAATGAAGGATATCTGGGATCGCGAGGTCTACAAGGCCGAGGTACTCCCGTCAAGGGGAGTTTCGGCCTACGAGATAGAGAAGGCCATCAAGAAGAATCACCATGGGCCGAACAATCACTTGGCCGAGATCGATATCGATCCGCGTGGACGTTTCTTACAGCAGCACTATTCAGATGCCGGCATGCTTCATCCGGAGATGAAGGACATCAACCTGTGCTTCATGGATATTGAAAACGCCACTACTGGGCGGTTTTCCCTTCCAACCGAGGCCAAGTACCCGGTGAACGTGGTCACCCTGTACTTTTCCAAGACCAATAAATATTATGTGTACGGGCTTGCCAAGGATATTTCCGATAAGGGCAAGGAGTTTCTTAAGAAGAACAATGCGGAGTATATCGTCTGCCCAGACGAGGCTGAGCTGATTACCCAGGTGCTTTATTGCGTAGGGTCCAACGATGTGGATATCTTCTCTGGTTGGAACTTCGGATTCGATACTGTCTATATTTGCAACAGGCTGAAGCAGATCAACGAGCAACGTCTGCCTACAGACCAGATTTCGCTTGACTTGCTGTCTCGTATGAGGGGCAAGAACAAGCACGCCTACCTGAACGATAAGAATGAGCTGGTTATCAACGGAACGGAAGTCATTGACTTTCTTGCGCTGTATAAGAAATATACGTTCTCCGAGGAATCCAGTTACAAGTTGGATTACATCGGCAGCAAGATTTGTGGTGAACACAAGGCTCCGCTTCCGGACGGATACTTGTCATGGAAGAACTACTGGGAAGACTACGTATTGTATAACTTCCAGGACGTTCGCCTTCTAGTTAATATTGAGGCCAAGGTACAGATGTTCCGCTTGGCGGTAACGTCGGCCGCGGCGGCTCGTGTTCCTTTCTCTTCTGTATTTGAGTCAAAGAAGATGCTGGTCGGCTTCATGCTTGACCACTTGCACCACACTGGAAGAACCTTCCCGCCGTATCGCGAGCAGCACAAGGAAGTATTCCCCGGCGCATTTGTCTATTCCGTCCCTGGATACAAGGAATATTTGGTGTCTTACGACTACCGGTCGTTGTATCCGTCCATCATGATGACGTTCAATACGTCGCCGGAAATGAAGGTGACGTTCCCGATGGATTATGTGCTGTCCGAGGAGGAACGCAAGAACCTTATCAAGTCGCCGTGGGATCACAATGGTCGTTACCAGGTGTATTTCCGCAAGGACAAGGTCGGCGTGGTTCCCGAAGTTACCCGTCTGTTGTTCGATGGCCGTTCTAATCTGAAGAAACAGATGAAGAAGGCCAAGAAGGCTGGCGACAAGGAACAGGCTTCCGTGTTCGACATGATGCAGAAGGTGTACAAGGTGCTTGGTAACTCGCTTTATGGTCTTATGGGTTCCGAGTTCTTCGCTCTGTATGATGTGGATAATGCCGCGTCGATTACTGCGTATGGCCAGAAACTCATCAAGTACACTATCGCACGTCTGTCGGAGTACATCAACAACGATCTTCATCTAGACAAGAAGTTCGACGAGGTGTTCGGCTATACTGCTGAGATTGACCCGGAACTGGTCGGTACGTTTACCGATGCGGACGGAGATGTCAACTACAAGAGGATGAGCCACGGCGATACCGACTCGTTCTTCGTCAAGTTTGGCGATATATTCGGCCCGTTCCGGGAGAAGCAAGGGAAGGGAACCGAGGTGCTGGTATTCGACAAGCATGAATGCGTGGAGCATTACTTCTACGATAACGAGCACGAGAAGGAATCCAAGATTGCCTTCAATCGCCTGTGTACGAAGTATGGCAAGGAAGCGTGGACTGGCGCCGAGATGCGTACGCCGGACGAGAAGACCGGATTCACGAAGGCTCAAGTAACGTTTGCCGACGGTATATTCATGTGCGGGGACTACAGGGTCATCTATAACCGCTACCGGCTTACCGACTTCTGCCGTATACTTGATGCGGCCATTCTGGAGGAGAAGCTGGACGAGTACATGCTCGCCTACGCTAACCAGTGGAATTACCTAGTCAACGAATTGTTCCTCAAGAGAGAGAAATGCATTTTCAAGGCTATCGTTACGGCCAAGAAAAAGTACATCTGTCTTGTCGAATCCATGGAAGACATCGTCTACCTAGATCAAGGCCATAAGGACGATGACGGCAAGTGGGTAAAGGGTACCCTGGAGGTGAAGCCGGAATATGCTATCACCGGTCTGGAGCTGGTTAGGAGCTCTACCGCGCTTTTTGGAAAAGACCGCATGATGGACATGGTCAACCTCATGATGGACACTATGGACAAGACAGTGGTGAGGAACCGCCTGTTGGAGATAAAGAAGGAATTCTTTGACGCTGTATGGTCGGAAAACTACGGCTATATCGCATGTCCTTGCGGTGTCAAGAAAGATCCGCCGCCACTGGCCGTGCTGGAGCATATGCCGAAGGACGAGAAGAAGGCTCTCGACTGGCGTGTCAAGGCTGGTACGGTATGGAATTACTTGATCGAGCATGACCCGGAACTTTCCAAGTATCCGTACGAGCCGGTCTATGCTGGTTCCAAAATCAGGTTCATTAAGAAGGCTGACCGGTTGTTCGATGTGAGTATCATCTGTTATACCGGTGACGAGTGCCCGAAGCGCTTGCTTGAAATATTCCATCCCGACTGGGAGGAACACTGGAAGGTGTGCGTGGCGCAAGTGTTGGGAAGGCTGTTCAAGGCAGTCGGTTGGGACGAACGTCTCGAATACGACGAAAGTGACTTTATGATGGCATGTTTCTAGGAGGATGACGATGCGCAGACATTTTCAGGGAATCCGTTTCCCATTATGCCGAGACTTGTGCGACCCGCTGATGGGTACACGGCTCTCCGATATCCGGTCTTTGCGGCGTGGCAACTCGCGAGAACTTCGTCTGATACTGTCTGTTCGTCGAAATACTCGTTTTCGTCTAGTTCCTGTGTACAACAGGGCGGGCCAGGTATCGTCTGCTTCGGGTTCACGTCGGAGCATACCTGTTCATACAGAGACTGGGCGGCAGTGTATACCGGAGTGTCACGAGTAAGCAAGAATGTGTAGAACCCATCTTTCATAGCATTAGGAGTTTATAATGATAGACGTATTAGCAAATAAGAAAACTGGCGACGATCTCGCCTCGGCTGTGAACTCTAACCTTCCTTGGGAGGAAAAGTATCGCGGACATGACCTCGATACGATTATATTGAGGAAACCGATCGAGAACATGTTCAAGACGGCCATGGAGACTGGGGCATTCGGTAACTACATCCTCCATTCTGGAGCCACCGGCACCGGAAAGACTTCGCTTGCCAAGGCCATACCGGAGATGCTCGGTACGCAGTCCATGTTCCTATACGGAAAGCGCGATACGGAAATCATCGAGATGATTGAGGAGTATGCCAAGTATTCGTGCCCGGATGCCCAGCCGAAGTTCGTCATCATCGACGAGGCTGACAAGCCGACAAACCCGGATAAGTTCTATCGTACGCTCCAGTCGGCAATCGAGGATAGTTCCAGCACGCTCAGATTTATCCTTACTTGCAACGAGCTCTGGCGCATTCCACAGGCCATCCAGTCTCGCTGTCTTCCGATCGACTTCGGCAAGGCCGACGACAATGCCGAGGACGAGAAGGACTACAAGAATCGCGTATACAAGAGGCTGATGGCTATCGCCAAGGTGGAGTGCGATGCGCGTGGCGGGTCGGTCGACAAGAATACCGTTATCCAGATTATGAAGGACAACTACCCGGATATTCGTCTCATGATTTCGACCATGCGACGTTCATTTCTGGAAAATGGTGGAAGTATCGTTGGCGCTCCGCCAGCAATGCCGACGTCTGTCATCGAGGAAGTGTTCAAGCTGACCGTAACGTTCAATGCAAGGGAGCTGAGACGATATATCTCGTTGAATATTCCGTTCTGCCCCGGTGTATATCGTCCGTTCGGCGATTTCGCCGTAGATCATCTCCCGGATGAGGTTCTGATTCCGTTCGGAGTGGCACTCGCCGAGGCGTTTAACCGCGCGTCCAGACAGGTAGACCAGGAATTTGCTCTGTGGGGTTTCCTCCTACAGACTATGCAGATTATCAAAAAATACGCACCGGAGTGGAAGTACGATGGCATTTGATCACGCTCAGTTCATAGAGAATCGTATCCTTAGCAAGCCGGTCTCTATGGAGGAGATCGCGGAGCATGACACGTACGCCGCCATCTACTCCCTTTCCATGACGCCGATTATCTTTCGCGAACTTCTGGCGCTTAATACGGTGGAATTCACTAAGTTGAGCACGAAGGTGCGTGCGAAGGTCATGCAGGGGTTCAACGGAAAGAAGCTGAATACTGGCTATCTGAGGGCGTTCCCCCAAGAAATAAACAAGAGGAACGCTGATCGGGATAAGGTAATGGCTGTATACGAGTGTTCCTTCTCGTCAGCCGATTCCATGATGCGGAACGGCGAGATCGACATGAAGCTTGTCGAGGAAATGTACGACTACAAGGTCAAGGGTCTGGCGCCAGTTGCCGGAGGCAAGCGTGGCCGAAAGAAGTGACATAGACTTGGTGATGGATACGTTTCGTTGTGACGAGGTCACTGCCAAGGGGCTGATAGACGCCGGCGTGAACGTGTCATTCATAAGAAACGGGATCGACGCAGTGGTCGAACCCGAACTTCATATGGCGGACGTCGCCAACAAGATAATCGACAAGTTATCCGATACAATCGGAGAGCTTCAGAAGGACGCCTAGCAACTTCTTCATGTTGTCCTCGTTTCCTTTTTCTGTAGCCTCGCCTTCTTTTGGCGGGGCTATTGCTATTCCTTCATCGCCATTCACGTTGTCCATCTTCTCGGTCTGTCCCTCTTCGGACGCAACCGGGACGTCGGAGGCGTTGGTGGGCATGCCGTGGTCGCGGTCTTCTTGGGCCTGGATGACATTTTCTTGGTCTTCCTCCGGGTCGACCTTGCTCGTGTCGGCTTCGAGGGTTTCGTCCGGCATGGCGAGAGCGGTTTCGGCATACTTGTCGAACATGTCGAGTATCCGTTCATCGGGCTCTTGGCCGGAGAATTCTCCCTCGCCGTTGGCGAAGTCGTAGAGATACTCTATGACTGTCTTGCCGTCGAGGTCGCGTTCGAACCAAGCGTTTCCGCCCTCGGCGGAGTCCGGATCGGCTACCACAGTCAGAGCTGAGTACTTCATGTCCTTTTGGAATAGCTTCTCGATCAAGTCGTAGTTGACTTGCTGGGTCATGGTTAGGCCGAGGGCAGCCTTCACGAGACGCTTGAGGACGCATTCGTCGTCGGAGTCTGACGTGGTAAGGTAGATGGGGTCTATCATGAGGAGCTCTTTAAGCTGGTAGTCTGCCCACTGGTGCATCTGGGTAGTCCAGTCCCGGCTGGACGTGCGGATTCGCTGGGTGAACTGGATGGGAAACTGGAGAAGGGACTTCCTCGTGCTTGGCGATATAACATCGACCTTGCCGTTGATTTCGGCTTGGATGGCCTCGATCAGGGCGCGGTCGCCCGGACGGCTGTCCTTCAGTTCGTTCAGCTTGTAGTTCAGAATCCTCGAAATTTGGGTCATTTGGTGGCCTCTCGGGTGCTGTTTTCAGTTTATCACGAAGCTGACCAGGGAAAAAATCGTGACCATGCCATAAACTAGATGCAAAAGAAACTGACCATGAGGTAAATCTATGGCAACAAAGATGGGTTATGCTCCTGGCGTGCGATTCCAGATTCGGGACAACTCGGGCTACAGCGTAGTCGAGAATCCGAACACGGTTGCGGGTATCGTCGGTTACGCTTCCAAGGGTGAGCTGAACAAGATCATCCCGGTGGCCAATACCGGTGAGCTCGGCGTGAAGCTGGGGTATGGCTACCAGAGCTACAAGTACAACCAGGGCATGTACGCGGCTAATGCCGTGCTGAATGCCGGTGGCGAGGTCGAGTTCGTCCGCCCCTACGGCGAGGAAATCAGCCGTACGGACGCCTACAAGCGCGACCTGAAGACGGACTGCTTCGTGGTCGCTTACGACAAGAACGCCGCTCTCTACACGGATTATCCGAAGACGTCCTTGAACATCAAGCACTTCGCGTCCACGAGGTTCAAGACCGACGGCGCAGCCGAGTTCGGTGTGAGCCGTAAGATCAACAACATCGCCGAGACTGTCGCTACCGGTAAGAACGTCGAGTTCAACGTCGATGCTTCCGAGAACTTTGCTGACAGCGCAGCTTCTCGTAAGTACGAGGCTGGCAAGTGCACCGACATGGTCATGTTTGCTATCATGAACCGCGACCCGAGCAATGCCTACCGCGCATTCAGCCGTTTCGAGGTTCTTACGTGGACTCGTAACAACGATGGTACGATGAATTGCACCCTCGCCACGAAGCCCAGCTTCGTCATCGGTGACACGGTTTGCTTGCCGAACACCGGTAGCAAGACCGAGAAGGGTACATCGAACTCGTTTGCCGAGGCTACCGTTGTGGATATCGAGGACAAGGATATCAAGCTTGAAGTTTCTGGCAAGTATGCCGACTACTTCACTACCGGCAATCGTCCGGACGTTATCCTCTTCAGCGATACCTCTAACGCGATTGCCGATGGCGTTGACTACATCAATATCAAGACCGCCGTTGCTGGTAGCAGCGTGAAGAACTTCGCCGTCCTCAAGATTGGCAAGGAAAACATCACCCCGAAAGAAGACGATACTCTTCTGAACGGCATGTTCCTTGACTTCTACGATAAAAACCGTGGCGAATATTCTATTCGTCTCATGGGTGGCAAGTCTCCATTTACTTCACCTACTACATTCACCCAGGACGATGACAAGAATGTTACGCTCTCTGGTGTGACTTCTGCGTTTACTCTTGAAGGTGATACCCTTCTGATTAAGATTGATGGCGAATCCACGGAACTGGTGGTCAAGAAGTTCGATGAACAGAAGAATGCGGTTTGCTCTTGCGGTTCTGAATTAACCGGCGATTCCGGCGAAGTGTCCTTCAAGTCTTTTGTCGACGCTACCGATTCTGGTGTGTTCGTTGCTGATATCACTGGCATTACGGAAGCTGAACAGAATAACTGGACTTTCGTGGCCTCCAAGATTGCGGACGCTATCCAGACGAACCTCGGCTTCAGCCGTATAGCTACGGTGAACGATATCAAGCAAGACGACGATGGTAACAACTTGGTGTCTGGAACGGAAATCAAGATTGACCCGAGCGCCACCTACGACTACTCCATTGGCGACTTGGTCGGCATTGTTCGCAACGCGAACGATTTCGACGTCGGCGAGTTCGGTAAGGCGAGTGCTAAGTCGTTCGATGGCAAGGTCTACACTATCACCGCGATTAACACCATGTCTGGTACGATCACGGTCGATTCCAGTGAAGACCTTTCTCTTGAGAAGGATGTCAAGTTCCAGCTGATTAACTTCACTACAACGAACTCGACCCTTTATACAGCCAAGTCTACGTATAAGTATTCGCATGATGCGGAAGAAACTATGACTAACGTCGAGGTTTCTGTGGCAACGGAAACGACCGTCACTAAAACCTTGACTGGATTGTCTAGTGCTGTAAATGCCGGTGATGTGGTGGTGCTGTCTGATGGATCGCAATCTGTTACGTTTACTGTGACAAATTCTGATGGTACTGGAACATGTGCTGAACTCACCGATGACGGTTCGTATTCGTATACTTCAGCGACAATAACACCAGCTGATGGTAGCGCGTCACATACTGAAAGCGGATATACTTATACAGTTACGGTTACATCGGAAACGAGTGTGGTTGAACAGTCGATTACTGATGCGACATTGGCTTCTCGGGCCAAGGTTGGTGACGAATTGGTCATTACGACCCTTACGCTTACACAAGATACCACGGACAAGACCTTTACGATTACTTCGGTTGAAGGCAATAAGGTAATTGGCACTATCAATGGTGTCGATGAAGATACTGTGTTCGACTCTGGTAAGTACACGTATACGAAGGTTGATACTATGGATGTCGCTGACATTTACATGGTGTCCAGCTATACGATGTATGTAAGCAAGGTTGACCAGAAGAAGGAAACGTACGATAAAGAAAATCTGCCTGCGTTTGTCATCAACGACGTGTTCGCCCCGGAAATCGACAAGTCCGACGTGGTACTGGCCGACTCCGATATTGGTGCCAGCTTCTTGGCCCTTGGCCTCGCCAAGACCAAGTACGTCGACATCAACTACGACGGCAACCCGTTGCAAGTGTTCACGCTGACCGACGATGGCATCGCTATCGCCCGCATGTATCTGGCTGTCCGCTACCGTTTCAACGGGACTCTGTACGAGTTCGAGGGAACTGTGGCGCCGTACAACCTGAATGGTCGCCAGCTCAGCATCCAAGCAGCCGCCGACTACGAGCTCGAGAATAGCGGTCTGGAATTCGTGATGAACGATTCTGGCGTGCTCGAGTACTTCCTCGAGAACAACTCCTATGACCTGTCCCAGACGATCATCAATGGCGTTCTCAACGGAAGCGCGACGGCGATTTCCTTCAACGAGGATGACCCGGCCATCGTGAACGATGCCGTGTGGACCTACGTACCGACGAACAACAACAGCGGCAGTACGCTGACAACGGTTTGGAGCCTCTTTGTGAACAAGGACGCTTCCGATGTCGACATGCTCGTCGCCGCTGGTATGGCGATCAACAGCCCGTTCGCTCGCAAGTACGAGACGCTCAACACCCAGGTCATGCAGGCCATGTTGAACGTATGCGAGGCCCGTAAGGACTGCTTCGCCATCTTCGACGGCATCAATGAGCCTGACATCAACAAGGCTGTCAAGGAGCTCATCCGTGCAGACGGCTTCGGTTCTAACCATGGTCGTTGGGGATTCCTCTACGATGGCCGTGGCGTGTTCCAGGATTCTCTCTACACGAATAGCCAGGTCGAGGTCATGAAGTCCGTACAGCTCGCCTCCATCATCACGGCCAACCGCCAGTCGGGTATCTTCTGGATTCCGGCCGCCGGCGACGAGGCTTACGTCCCGTCCGCTTGGGGTACGAAGGAGAAGTTCGTTCGTTCCTACGATCCGGAGGACAAGAACTGCGACCATGCGAAGCTCTCGGATATCCATGTGAACGCTACCCGAGTGAACAAGGATGGCATCCGTATATGGGGTGACTGGACGCTCCAGATGGAAGACACCGCGTTCAACCAGATGCACGTCACGATGCTTGTTGCCGGCATCCACAAGATGTTCTACAAGTACCTTGACCACAAGGTGTTCAAGCTCAATACCACTGTTCTCCGTTCCCAGATTACCTCGGATCTCCAGGATAAGCTCAACATGATTATCCGCCAGAATCCGCAGGGCCTCATCGACGGAAAGGTGATTTGTGACGATACCAACAATACTCCGGAGATCATCGACCAGAACTACTTGATTGTGGATCTGCGCCTCTTGCCTCCGAAGACCACCCGCTGGATCATCCTCCGTACGACGGTCGAGTCCACCAAGAACGGAAAGAACATTTCCACGACCATCGTGTCGGAATAAGGAGGTGAATTATGGCGTTAACAGACGACCAGAAGAAGAAAGTGTTCTACGCTAGTGCGATTGACCACCTTGTCGATCCGGTGCGAAGCACCCGTTGGCGTATGATCGTCCCCACCGACCTGTTCCAGCTCGTCGGCGTGAACTGCACGAACGGCGTCCATTTTGGCAAGGAAGGCGGCTCTGACGAGTTTGCCCTCCATGTCCAGGGTGGAGGCAAGATTCCTGCCGCTAAGATCAAGGACAAGGAAATCAACTACATGGGTTTCCAGAAGTACTTCGCCGTGCAGCAAGACGGCCTTGCCGGCACGATGGACTTCGAGTTCTTGCTCCTCGAAGACATGCGAGCCTTTGAGATGCTGTTGGCTTGGAACCAGACCTGTCTCAACCAGGGTATCCTTTCGAATACCCCGACTGGTGACCCGGTCCATGCTTCCGACCGTACTGCTAACGAAGGTAACAACCGCATCTACCTCGGCCTTGGCCAGCAAGAGAACCACAACAACGTGTATGCGGGTCTCATGCGTAACGCCACGGTGCGTCTTGAGTTGTACGACTGGATGTACGGAAACGTCATCCTCTCCGTCTTGCTCATCAACGCGTGGCCGAAGACTGTCGACGCGACCGGTTTCGGCTTGGACTACAAGGATGCCAAGCTTGGCTCGTTCAAGTCCCAGTTCAGGTACGACCGCTTCAAGCTGTACATTCCGCCCGGATACAAGGTCATCTAGTCGGAAACCAGCGAAAATTGTTAAAAACGGCCCTTTCGGGGGCCGTTTTTCTTCGTTTTGCAATTCAAACTGGTCTAAACTATCTTTTCCAAGGATATAGTAAGTTTTTTCATGGGTTACCAATGCTGAAGAATAGCGCTTTACGGTCGGAAATCACAAACGAGCAGATCAAGAAGCTTCGTGAATTTATGATGTTCTATACCGACGGAACGGACGACAATGGCGAGATCAATTACGAAAAGATTATCCATAATGCCAACTATAACATGGGCGAAGCCGCCGTCGACATCAACGGGCTCATTTTCCAGGAGAAGCTGAAACTGGAAAAGTTCGAGGACGAGTACCGCAAGCTGCGCCGTGACATTTACGAGAAGACGATGAACACGCGTTACGCATGGACTCCGACCCAGAAGGGTGTGGAGATCATGGTGGAAGGTGACGAGACCCTTAGTACCATTAAGCACAAGATGGAAAAACAACGGCTATACGTGGAGTTCCTTACCCAGTGCCAGGAGACCATCAGGTACTACCCGAGGAACATGAACTGCATGGTGAACGCGATCAACGCCGGTATCGAGCATGGCCAGCTCGTATTCAAGGACGGCAAGATGGTATTTGTTTAAGGAATTTCTATGAGTAACGAAGTCAATCCGAGCAAGTTTTTTAATTTAGACGAGGCCAGCAAGGAGGAAGAGGACAACGTCTATGCCGAGTTCGAGCAGACGCTGAACCTTCCTATAGGCTCAACCAAGGACGCCATTGCCGCGTCGAAGCACCTGATTAACAAGACGAAGGCTCTTGCCGTGGAAGCCGAGATGGTCTCCTTCAAGGAGAACTCCATCGACACGATAGATGCCGAGGAAATCAACGACGACTTGCTCCGTAAAGACCGTGCGCGTATCCGTAAGGAGGCTCACGAGCTGTATGACATGGGTCGTAACATGCTCAACTACATGTACGAGCAACTGAAGTCGCAGATTGATCCGGATGACAAGATGTGGGCCGCCGTATCCAGCATGATTTCGTCGGTTACCAAGTCGCTGTCCGACCTGAACAAGATGACTAAGGAGTTCCGTCAGGAGAACGATCTCGATACAGCAAAGAAGGTTCAGTCTGGACTGCTCGACCCGACCGGTGAACAGGAATTCGAGTTCACCCCGGAGACGGCCAACAAGCTCATCGCGTCATGGACAGCTGATAACGAGGCTAAGATACAGGAAGACTTGAGGAAGTTGGCGGATGAGCGCGTTCCCGGCAGTGCGCAGGCGCTGGAGGATAAGTCCGCTGAACCGAAACAAATCGAAAACAATGGGTAGGGCAAAAGGGACTAAGTAATGAAGATTGGTATTATAGGTGACCTCCATTTGGGCTATACGACAACCAAGGCCCCAATCACTCATGCGGTGACCAAGGGTCAGGTCGCTGCACTGGAGTCCATATTCTCCGATTTCGAGGAAAAGGGGGTAAAGACCCTAGTTTTCGTGGGTGACATATTCGACAACCGACGCTTTGTCGCCAGTGAGGTGCTGGATTACGCGTACCGCATGTTCAAGACTCGACTGGCCGATTTCCAGTGCTATGTCATCGCCGGTAACCACGACATGCTCTACGACAATAGTTCCGATGTGTGTAATGTGCGCGTACTGGAGAATCTTAGTAATGTAAAGGTCTACGTTGACGGCGTAGGAGTCGAGAAGCTCGATGGCAGAAACTGGTTCTTCGTCCCTTGGATTCAGGATGATAAGTTGGAGAAGGTCAACACGTGGCTCATCAAGGAATCTAGGGGTGATATAAGCAAGAATGTCATTGTAGGCCATTTTGACATGATAGGTGCTCGGATGGAGGCCAAGACAGTATCGACTACTGGATTCGACCCGAAGAGGTTTCTTAATGCTGCCAAGTTGACTATCAGTGGCCATTATCACTGCCGTTCCGTCATAGAGAATGGCGATAGCAAGGTGTGCTATGTGGGTACCCCATACCAGATGTCATTTGGCCATGTGGGCGTCCCCGCCGGTTACCACGTATATGAAGATGGTGAGCTCACGTTCTACGAGAATACAGTTTCACCCGAGTTCATCGAAGTGCGTGATACAGATCTGGACAATTACGGAGACCTATCGAACAAGATTGTAAGCTACTCCGTTGACAAGAATCGCAGTTATGCGGATGCCGCTATTCTTAAGGCTACCCTTTCCGATAAGCACCCGGTCTACATCAACCAGTCGTACTATGGTGACGACGAGGTTGCTGTTGAAGAGGACGCGCCGAAGACCGAGGAGGAGGCTCGCCAGATAATGACGACTGATTCGGTAGGCATGGCCGAGATATACCTCGACAAGCACCCGGAAATACTCCCGGAACTATCTTCGGGTGAGGACGCCAAGGAGGCCACGCTGGCCTTCATTCGCGAATACAACGAAAAAATCAAGTAAATGTACTAATTTAAAGTGAAAAAGTGAATTCTTTCAAGGGACTTCAAATGGATTTCCAGGGACAGATCAACGAACTTATCAAGGACACTCTTGCAGAAAAGCTGTCGTTCAACATCTTATTGGTGTCGGACGAGAACTCGAGGCTTTCCGTATTGCGCGGATACAATGCGCTTGCGCAGTTCCGCAATTTTTACAGCACGATGGCCTCGGTCAATTTGACCACAATGAACACTGGCGAATTCCTGCGTGTCAAGCCGGACTTGCACAATTACAATGTGCTGTGGATGGACAACGTAGTCAACCCGCAGTTCATTTCTAGCGTGTCCGAATCGCTCCTTGCCTACGAGAACGAGGTCTGTGGCGGTCCAATGGTTACCGATGGACGTACCGATGAAGAGCTTAAGAAGGAAGCCGATCAGCGTCGTGCGTTGAGGAACTTGCATATTCGTGCCATCTATGCGCTGGATGAGTTCGTGTGGGACGCCCCGGTCGGACGCCAGGTAAATATGTTTACCGCTCGCATGGTAGAGGACGCAATGATCATCTCCGACGAGGTGGTTGTGCCGAATGCCGAGATGGTTTCGGTACTGAAGGAAGTCGGCCTGGTGCCTCCGGAGAAGGACGTCATCGTCATCAATACGTTCGTGAACGACACGTTCTACCCGATCCATAAGGTGTTCACCAAGTCCGGAAGTTATTCCACGCAGATCCGCCGTCCCAAGATTCTGATCAAGGGAACCAGTATTCCGATGAACGTCCAGCGATTCATAATGCTGGACGAAGTCACCAAGAACTACGACATCACGATTTCCTCGGTTGGCGATCTTGCAAAGCCCATCTACAAGCTCATGCAGCAGAACGATGATGGCAAGGCTCCGCGAGTTACCACGATTCCACACTGGGCTAGCCCGGTGATGAATCGTAGCAACTATGCAGCAACGATGGCAGTCGAGCGAGACACCGGTTTCGATTTCGTGATTACTACCGTCCCAGAAGACATCAGTAACAGCCCGTACGAGCTTACCAACGTCGATACCGACAATATCATGGCTGTAGCTGAAGGCGCTGTTACGATCGCTGGTGTTCAGGACGCCGGATTCTCCAAGGAGAACCATATATGCGTGGCTACGAACCTTGTTTTCGGCCCAAAGACTACCGAGAAGGAAATTCAGTCCATGATCGAGAAGTGGCGTATCTGCGTAAACTGGGATACCGCGTACCAGAAGCAGCGTGAATTGCTGAAGGCGAAGACCGTGGCGTCCGAGCAGATCATGGGTGGCTATTTCCACGCCATGCTGGGACGTAACCTGTCGGATGCATTCGGTGCCAAGCTGAAGGAAGCACTCGACGAACAGAAAAAGGAAAAGAAATGAGTTTCTGGGTCGTTAAGTACGACGTAATGGGATTCGCCAAGGATGCCGATTACCACGACATCGAGGTGGAGTCCCCTTTCTTTATCCGTCCCAGTTTCAACACGAGGGCCGAGGCCGAGGAAAAGGCCAAGGAACTTAACGGGTCAGCCGGCGGAGATATTATCGAGGCTGACCTGAAGAATGACAAGCATTACAAAGGCAAGCGGTATGTCTATTCGATAGCCGAAGACAGTATGCCTGCCGAGGAGATGCCTTATGGCACAGCAGAAGAAACCGGAATACGACGCGCAGACGATGGCGTTCATACAGAGCGCGCAACTGAGCATAGCCAAGAACCACGGCCTTGAACTAGACCGCGATCCGGCTGAAATCATGCGCGAAAATAACAACAAGCTTCATACTGCCGCAACCGCTGTCAAGAAGAGCAAGGGCATGGTACGTCAGTCGATGCAAGCCAATGTGCCGGCACCGCATATAGCGCCTGCTCCACAGCAAGTACAGATGCCGGTGCCCAAGAAGAATTCCGCTACCGACGAGGCGATGCGTCAGAAGGGATACGATGCTTACATGCAAGGATTAATGCGGTCGGCTCCCGAAGAGGAATACGATGATGCTGATGAAGGTGTGGAACTTTCCGACATTCCGGAACCCGAGTATGTGGAAGATGAACCGGAAGAGGTTCCTCCTCCACCGCCACCTCCGCCACAGCCCAAGCCGAAAAAGCGCCAGAATGTTCCCGTAGTGGAGACTGTTGCACCGAGAATGCCGACGCCGAAGGTGGTTGAACAGCCGAAGCCGGCGTCAGTGTTCAAGGCCATGGAAGTTACCAACTTTAGCGAGGTACGCGGGCTACCGTCAGAGGGGCTCCTCTATGATGCACCGCTGGCCGGACAAGCGTTGACACTCATGGATGTCATGATGATGAACTACATGGACATGACGCGTCCTACCGGTGCGATTACGGAGCTTTTCAACCGAAAGTTCAGCGGAGGCTGGGCTGACGGATTCAACGCCGAGAATATCCTCGAGTGCGACGAGGCGTATCTCATGTACTGGCTTCGCGCGTCCACCGTTACCGACATGCCGTTCCCGTACGTTTCCGAGAACAACCAGCCGTTCCGCTGTCCGCATTGCGAAAAGGTTGCAATGTCCAAGGAAGACTACGAGAAAATGCCGATTACGTTCGCTGACCTTGATTTCAAGATTAAGGGTGACTTGAACGCTGTGCTCGCCAAGCATGCCGAGAAGGGGTACCATGCGTTCACTCTCCCCGACGGAAGGGAATGCGACGTATACCTTCGTCGTCGCTATCATGATCGTATCGTGTTGGACTATGTGGATCAGTATCGAGCGGAAATGCAACGCGAGATGCCCCCGGAATTCAAGGCTGTCATGCATACAGCTGCCATAGTGGAAATCGAGGACATGGAAGATATTGTCCAGAAGACCGAGTATCTGGGCAAAATGCCGTATCCGGTGGCTCGTAAGTTCTTCGATGAGCTGGATTCGTCTACGCTGACGACAGTCACTACGGCGAAAGTCCGTTGTCCGTTCTGCGGGAAGGAGGTCGTAATTCCTTATCCCTTTCGTCTCGACCTCTATATTTCCAGTCTATGATTATAAGGAGCTGATGCGGTGTAAGTGCCTTGTGTCCGACATGACGTCCAACTCGTGCAACGATTGCGACAGGATGTTCTTCCCGGAATTCAAGGAACTGCTCAACTACAGCATAGAGAAATATAACGCGCTGAACAAGATCGGCGAGGACGATACCCAGGAACTGAGTATGATGCCGAGGGTCTAAAACGGGGGCCGGTTGGAAAACCGGCCTTTTTTGCTGCCACGGAACTGATAAACTATGCGTTAGCTTATCGTATAGTGCTTGATGGCGACCGATACTCAAAATAATGCCGGAACGATGGACTTGACCACGCAGATCTCTGAGGGTTTCTTGCGTGCGATGCGGTCGTTGGGCAATAGTTCGTCCATGGAAGACCAGCTGGTCAAACAGCACATGGCCGCCGGTGGAAAGACCGGTAACGAAGATGACCCGCTGTTCAATACGCTGAGCACCAACAACGAAGAGCTCAAGAAGCTGACTGAGACCAATCAGAAGTTGATTGAGCAGTTCTATCAGTATGCCGACTATCTGAAAGACAAGTACATGGTTGGCGGACAGTCGTCGCTGGCCACGTCGGTGGAGAGACAAGGGTCGTCCATCGGAGTGTCGTCTAGTGCCGATTTCGACGCAAACGTTCCGGGGACTCTGCGGTCGGCTTATTCTGGCATATCTAACTCGGTTTCGATGCAGTCGCCGAACGTAGTTCCGGTCGATTCCAGTAGCATTTACCAGAGCGTAATGAGCGCAATGGGGGACGGGAACCGCAATACTGTGGAGAATGATCAGAAACTGCTCGCTGCGGAGGAGGATCGTCAGTACAAGAGCGTCACAATGTCTACCATGAAGAAGCTCAGCCAGGCGATCGACCAGTATCTCGGCGAAGGCATAAAGGTCGACGTCAGCGGTGCGGATAGTGCCGGTTCCGGGTTTGGGTCCCTCATAGCGTCTGCACTCGGTGCTCTGGGAGGAGGTATCCTCGGTTTCGCCACTGGCTATCTCAGCAAGTTCGGCGAGATGTGGGGAAACATCGGCAAGTCGTTCAAGAATGTGTGGAAGGGGGCTACTGCCTGGATGAAGGATACTTCTCTGGGCAAGAAGGTTTCTGAACTTGGCGTCAAGTTACGTAGCGCCATAAGTGGCGGTTTGGCAAAGATTACTGAGCTCAATGGTTCGTTTAACAAGATGCTTGCCGGATGGAAGAAGGCTTTTTCCGAATCTGTAGTTGGCAAGGGATTGAAAGCTATTGGGGATACTGCTAAGAAAATCGGTAGCACTTTCAAGAATATGGCCACCGGTGTTGCTGGGAAAATAAGCAAGGCGGCGAGTGCAGTCAAGAGTGGTGGCATTATGAAGGCCGCGTCGTCCGTAGTGACCGGCGGGCCGATAGGTGCCGCCGTGAAGACGGCCAAGTCGGTTCTGCCTATGGCCGCTTCGGTTGCCAAGAAGCTCCCCATGGTGCAAGCGGCTGGAGGCGTACTCGACACCGCGATGAATACCTACAAGGTGGCGAAGGCTGGCGGTAGCCTTACCGATATAATGAACACTGCTGCCGCCGGTGCAATAGATACGCTGTCGGATACATTGCTTATTCCGGAAATGGTTAATGCGGTCAAGGGCGGTGTCAACGCGTTCAAGAAAGGTGGCGGATTTGGCGATGTGATGAAGGGCGCCGGTAGTGGTTTCATCAAGAAACGTGACGCCAACGACATTTCGATTGGCCAGGGCATGATGGCCAACATACAGCATTTTGCTGGTAACGAGACAGAGACATCTCGTCGCATAAGGGATGCCTACAATGCTGGTCAAGGCTACAAGGAGGCTGGTCTTGCGACTGTTTCTGGAGCGGCTGGCGGTTTTGGTCATTCTGCCGCATTGTTCAAGCCTACTACCGCGATCGGTTCAATGGAGAACCCGCGTGAGCCTAACGCCACGATGAGCGATAACTTGCCTACTGGAACTACGACAGAGTCTGATCGTCTTAAGGCTATAGCTGATGCGGTTAAGGAAGGCGTGAAGGAAGCCCAGTTGAGTCCGGAAGTTCGCGAGATGAACGCCCAGAATGCCAAGGCGACTGGTGAGGCTATCAACGGACAGTTGTTTGGAGGTTAATGTATGGCTAATGGGTACGAGAAATATCTTCAGAGAGTAGGCCATACTACAGGGAAGATGAGCGAGCATCTCCCGAAGCCAAACGTGTGCCGCATAGAGGTGCTCGATGGCGCGGCAAGGCGTTCCTACATGGGTGGCTTCCAAGGGACACTGGATTGCTTCAAGGAGACGATGCTTGATGCCATAGCTCGTGGCAAGTACGACATGTATGAGCCTTTCTATGGCATACTTGACAATGCGGCCAACGGGTCTGGACCATCGTTCGAGGTGAAAGCCGACTGGAAGACCAAAAGTGGAAACAAGTCTGGATTCAGCCGTATGAGCTCCATCCTTACCGGTACTGGCGGTAGGAGCGGGTTGCTTGGTGTAATTCCGGGTCTGTCTGGTGTGAACTCGCTAGCAAACGGGGCGTTGAATTCTATCGAGCAAGTGGCTACCGCCGGCATGCAGTTGTCTGGTGTGAATAACAACTGCACCGGTAGCATGACGATCAAGGATTTCGCTGGCGCGACTATCGACGCGACATTGCCGCTGAAGTTCCAGTGGTATATGCCGGAACAGGAGGACATGTGCCGTATGTCCTTGAAGCGTCTGATTATGATGACCTACGTTCGTCCTATGGATCTGGAGGCGTACGACATCGTCAACGCCATGATAGATGGCATATTGAATTCCGGCGAGAATCTACAGCCGGTTCTCACCCAGCTGAAGAACTATGCGTACGATAAGTTAGTCCCCGACAGTTTGAAATCGGATGCCGGCAATACCAATACTACGGCAACCACTACGTCCTATAAGGACGGCAAGAACAGCAATGGCTCGACTAACGAGGGCGATTTGCTGTCTAGCGCCATTGACGTTTCCAAGAAACTGGTGTCTACTGGTATTGACGCCTACAACAGCATTAACACGTTCTTTGGCGGTGAAATCACGGCCAACCCGTTGCCGGTACGAGTGAGCATCGGACATTATCTCGACTTGGAACCGATGGTCATCAATAGTGTCAAGATTTATGCCAGTACGGAGCAGTTCATATCGAAGGATGGCACACATCTGCCAATCTTTATGAATGCCGACGTGAACGTGTCATACTGGATGCAGCCGGGTCCGACGAAGGACTTCATCTCTATCCTCGGTAACGAGGTGTTCGAGCAGTTCATCGACCGGTCGAAACAGAACATCCAGGGTGCCGGAAATGGCAACGGCGCCAACAAGAATTCCAAGACTGGGAACAAGAATAAGAATAACCCGCAGAAAAAGAAGAAACGGTAGGTGACGTATGGCGAAGGAACAGTTCCCGAGAATCCGTGAGGACAAGTTCAAGTATGCCGGCATGTTCCACATTCCGGCTGTGGACAATGGTCGTCTTGACCGAGTCGTGGGCAACCTCTATGGTACTCCTACGATGTATAAGTCGTTCGC
>Ga0310696_10000533_pt1 | contig 59517 bp, 49 predicted proteins | sample AusTroGonzalo_MG_4_FD_203885 | JGI IMG/M metagenome (GOLD analysis project Ga0310696, IMG submission 203885) | Bovine rumen microbial communities from tropical cattle in Woodstock, Queensland, Australia - Gonzalo_02 (v2) (version 2) | ecosystem: Host-associated > Mammals > Digestive system >...
ACCCACACGTCAAGCTTCATGGGTTCATCACCGGGCATGAACACGTCGATGTACTTTTCGAATTCGTAAGTGAGATCGATGATTTCATGGTCGTGGTCGAGTTCAAGTATGCTGTTCAGCATGTCACGGATGGTGTCCTTGTCGTCCATCAGGGCTCGGAATGTCGCCGGATAGGTCGGGATAAGATATTCCACGCCGTTGGCGTCCCTGACAATGTAGGGCTTTGCAGGTTCGGCATTCTTTTCATTTTCAGACATAGAAATTTCCTTTTTTCGAGGTGTCTCTATATCCTTAACACGCTTTTTTGGTGTTCCTTGTCCGGAAAAATTTTGTAAAAAATCGCATACTACACGTCTGTTCAGCACCTTACTCCTTACTATTATATTATATCCTCAAAAATGCCCCGTCATTGAGTGACCGCGTTTTAAACTTTCAAAAAAACCTTATTACATTTTGCCCAAGAAAAATGATTCTTACGGTTCTGACATACGTGGTCATCGGGATTCTTACGATTCTCGGCATCTTCTATCTCGGGTTAGAAGTGCGGTTCTACCGTGCGCTCGGACGGGTGCGCGAGGGATTTGCCGATTCGGAACCGCAGCCCAAAGTGAGTATTCTGATTGCGGCCCGTAACGAATCCGAAGGCATCCGCGAAACGCTTGACTCCGTCCTCTCGCAAGATTACGCAGGCGATTGGGAAGTCTGGGTGGCCGACGACCGCTCGACGGACGACACCCCGAAGATTCTCGCGGAATACGAAGCGAAATTCGAACGCCTGCACGTGCTCACCATCGATTCCATTCCCGAAGGCGTCAGTCCCAAAAAACAGGCCATCAGCAAGATGATCGAAGCTTGCGATGGCGAAATTCTCTGCCTCACGGACGCGGACTGCATCGTGCAGCCGTCCTGGATCAAATTCATCGTCAAGGAATTCGAACCGGGGATTGAACTTGTCGCCGGGCACTCCTACATCCCGACCGACAAAAGTTCGCCGTTCATCATCTGCATGCAGGCCGTCGAGACGCTGATTTACCGCATCGCGGGAACCGCTGGCCTCGCCATGCACCTCCCACTTACGAGCACGGGCAACAATCTCGCCTACCGTAAAAGTTTCTTCCAAAGCGTAAACGGCTTCAATGGGGTCATCAAAATCCAGAGCGGAGACGACGACCTCCTGATGCAAAAGCTCGCGGCAGACCGTCCCTGGGCAATGCGCTACTGCATCACACCCTCCACGTTCGTCACCACAAGCGGCAAGGAAACGCTCAAGGCTCTTTGGGAACAGCGTAAGCGCTGGGCATCAAAGACCATCTACTACACGCCCAAAATAGTCTTCGTGCTCTCGATGGTTTTCCTATTCCTCTTGATGCTTTGCGTCACCGCAGCGCTCTCGATTTTCAGCTTTAAAATATTCGTCGCCACATTGATTGCGTTCTTCTGCAAGAGCGTAGGCGACATGGTTCTCATTATTCGCGGGCTCAAAATTTTCAAGCAGGAACACCTCCTCAAATGGTGCATCCCAGTTGAATTCATTCATGCCCCCTTTACCGTACTGGCCGTTCTGTTCGGACTGTTCGGACGTTTCAAGTGGAAATAAAAATGGCAACGACTAAAACTACAACTAAGGCGACAACCAAAACCACTACAAAGAAGACCGCCACCAAGGCTGCGACCAAGACGGCAGCAAAGGCCGAAGGGAAGACTCTCATTATCGCAGAAAAACCTAGCGTAGCAGCTGACCTTGTCAAAGTTCTCGGTGCAAAATCATTCAAAAAAGAAACCGCCTACTACGAAAGCGACACGACGATCGTGAGCCATGCGATTGGCCACCTTGTTGGAATCGCCGACCCGAAAGATATTAACGAAAAATACAAGGCATGGGACATGAAGACTCTCCCCATGCTCCCGGAAAAGTTTCCGCTTGTCGCCCTCCCCACCACTAGAGGCCACCTCTCCGCTTTGGGCAAGCTCATCAAACGCAAGGACGTGACGACGATTATAAACGCGTGCGATGCGGGCCGCGAAGGTGAACTGATTTTCTACTACATCGTGGATTACGTACTCAAGGGGAACTTCAAGGGCAAGACGTTCAAGCGACTTTGGATGCAGAGCATGACGCCAGCCGCCATCAAGGATGCGTTCGAACACCTCCGCACCGAAGAAGACATGGTCAACTTGAGGAACGCCGCCCTCTGCCGCAGCGAAGCCGACTGGCTCGTGGGCATGAACGGCAGCCGCGGTCTCACCGCCTACAATAGCAGTATGGGCGGGTTCCAGATTACGCCGTGCGGACGCGTGCAGACCCCGACGCTCGCCATTATCGTCAAGCGCGAAGAAGAACGCAACCGCTTTGTGCCGCAAAAGTTCTGGACCATCGATGCCTCGTTCGGCAACTCCGGCGCCGAATACCAAGGCAAGTGGTTCACCGTCAATAAAGAAAACGGCAAGGACCGCATCAAGCAAATTTTCGACGAAGCAAAGGCCAACGAAATTCTTGCAAAGTGCAAAGGCAAGGCAGGTACAATCGAAGAGACGACCGCCCCGAGCCAGCAGAAGTGCGGCCAGCTCTACGACCTCACCACGCTCCAGCGCGAGGCGAACAACCGCTTCGGTTTCAGCGCCAAGACGACGCTCTCGATTGCGCAATCGCTTTACGAACATTACAAGGCGACCACGTACCCGCGTACCGACAGCCGTTGCTTGCCCGAAGATTACGTAGCCCCGGTGAAGGCGACGCTCGCAAAAATCGAAGGCCCGCTCGCCAAATTCGCACAAGAAGCTTTGGACAAGAATTACGTCAAGCGCACGCCGAAAGTTTTTGACAACACGAAGATTTCGGACCACTTCGCCATCATTCCGACAGGCGTTGCGCCGAAGGGACTCTCCGAAGCCGAAGAAAAAATCTACACGATGATTTGCCAGCGCTTTATCGCGGTATTCTTCCCGCCGGCACAGTACCTCAACACAACCCGCATTACGACGGTCGAAAGCGAGACGTTCATCACCGAAGGTAAGATTCTCGTGGATCCGGGATTCAAGGCGATTTACGGCAAGGAGTCCGACGAAGATTCCAACATTCCACCACTAAAAGGATCCGCTGCAAAAACGCTCGACATCGAAGCAAAGGAAGACTTCACCAAACCGCCTGCGCACTATACCGAAAGCACGCTTCTCTCAATGATGGAAAGTGCAGGTAAGCTCGTCGAAGACGACGAACTGCGCGACGCCATGAAGGAACGCGGGCTTGGTACGCCGGCCACGCGAGCCGCCATCATCGAAAAACTCGTGAGCGACAAGTACATCGTTCGCGATGGCAAGGAAATGATTCCGACCGCAAAGGCGTTCGACCTTATCAAGGTCCTCTCCGCCATGAACTGCGAAGCCCTCACGAGCCCGGAACTCACCGGCGAGTGGGAATACAAGATGGACCTCATCTCGAAAGGCAAGGAATCGCGCGAAGCGTTCATGAACGGGATCGTCGAAATGACGAAAACCATGGTGAAAAACATCAAGGGATTCAAGGAAGTCGATACGACGGGCGAAGCAAGCTTTAGCCCCGTGAACGGCAAGAAGGTCTTTGAAACCGTGAGCCGTTACACCACCGAAGACGGCATCGTCATCAGGAAGATTATCGGCGGCAAGCACCTCTCCGAAAGCGAAATCGTGGAACTTTTGACCAAACGAAAGATTGGCCCCTTGACCGGGTTCCGCAGCAAGAAGGGCGCCGAATTTTCTGCCGTGCTCACCATCAACGACGAAAACAAAATTGAATTCGTCTTTGACGAAAAGCCCGAAGAAATCGAGCTCGGCGAAGTCATCGGCAGGTCCCCAGTCGACGGCTCGGACGTCTACGAAACGCTTACCGGCTACGTCTCCGACAGCTTCGTCAAGAAGGAACCGAGCGGCATCACGCTCCCGAAAATTCTCCTTGGCAAGGAAATCCCGCTGGACGAGATCAAAAAACTGCTCGCAGGGCAAAAGACTTCGCTCATCAAGGGTTTCCGCAGCAACAAGACGCACCGCCTGTTCGACGCGTACCTGACTCTCGTCAAGGGAAAGCTCAAGTTCGAGTTTCCGCCGCGCGAATTCAAGCCAAGACGATTTGTGAAGAAGAAAAGTGAGGAGTAGACAGTAAGAAGGGCTGCGTCATCCTGAAGCTATGAGGTATGGGCACGGGCCTACGGCCCTTTGAGGTATGGGCTATTAGACTCAAAGCGAAAATACAAGTAGGAAGACAGTGTCCCCCCTGAAGCCTGTCCTGGAGGGAGCACATGCGACCGATAGGATCCAGTAAAGCCCCGAGACTAACGACCAATGACTAGTGACCATTGACCAATGACCAATTTCTAAATAAATGCATACAAAGATTCTGTTTATCATTGCAATTTTCGGGGCGTTTTCGGCAACACTAGCCGAAGACTTATTCGAAAGGCAATTTACCCCGATAAATTCATTAACAGAATCCTTACTACCAAAGTCCAAGCCCCAAATCAGTTCTTTGAGCGATACGGCAACTGTTTTTTCCGCCACGAGTTCATCTTCGGAAACGCTCGCAAATTCATCTTCAGCGACTCCCGCAAACGTATCCAGTTCATCCGAACATTTCGCAACGTCCTCCGCGGCTCCCGCTAAGAATTCAGCATCATCTGTCAAAGGCAAACCGAATCCGTACAACCTGCCCAACGAGCTCATGCCGCTATGGGATTCGATGACCATGCGCCAAAAGGCCGCACAAATGATTATGGTGTTCCTCACGACATCGCAGTTCATCATCGAAAACGAGATAGGCGGCGTCCTCATCACGGGCAAGCACTTCCGCGAATCCGAAGACTACCTCAAAAGGTTGTCCGAAATCGAATCGAATTTAAGAATTCCGCTTTTCATCGCTACAGACCAAGAAGGTGGCGCCGTCAACCGACTCGCTTCATACTCGGACCGCTGGCGCCATACGCCTAGCGCACGCGAAATGAGACTCATGGATACAGCAAAAATTCGTTCCATTTCAAACGACATTGCCAAGGGTATAAAGACACTAAAAGTCAACATGAATCTCGCCCCCGTCCTCGACCCGGCCAAGGACTACCGTGAAAAAGATTCGTTCATGGAAGAAAGTAAACGTTCCTGGGGCTCAGACACGACCAACGCATACAAAGTCAGGTCATTCGTTCACGGCATGCTCGAAAACGGAATCATCTGCGTTTCAAAGCATTTCCCCGGTTACGACTCTTGGACAAATAGCGACCATCAAATTGCCATCAGTGCCTCGCCGCGGGAAAAAATTGAAAAGAACGTTCAATTTTTCAAAACGCTCGCCGATGACATCCCCGTCACGATGATGTCGAGCGTCCACTTTTTACGCATATCGAGCCGACCCGCCGTCTTTGACGGGAACATCGTCAAAATGACCCGCCGAAGGCACCCCGACATGGTCGTACTCACGGACGACCTTTGGGGAACGTCACTCCGCGCCTGGGCCAGCGGAAAAGACAGGCTCCCCCCGCGCAAGCAGTACCCAGACAAGGACTTCAAAAAACTTGTCACAGCAATCATCGATGCCGGCAACGACATTCTCATGATATCGTACACATCCAAAGCAAAGGACATGCTGGACATCATGATGGAACTTAGCGACAAAAGTTCCAAGTACAAGCGTCGCATCGAAGAATCCGCCGCCCGCATTTTGAAGCTGAAGTATAAAGCGGGGATTCTGAAGTAGGACGGGCGGCTCCACCCCCATTTTTCTTATTTACGTACTAGCGAGTCTCAAAAAGCAAGGTTAGTACGTAAGTTTTCAACTACTTACTTTATTCATTACGTACTAAGCGGATCAATTTACACCAACTAGTACGTAAAAAACGACTAGCACCCCCTCAAAATTGACACAGGCGCTTCAAAACGCCCCCCAAAAAAGGCTTTTGAGCCTCAAATCACCTCCCAAAGCCCAAATTTTTTAGAAATCGCTTGAAAAAATTTCAAATTTACGTACTAACAGCCTCTAAAAGGGCCCCTCAGTACGTAACAGACAAAATAAGCATTTTAGGTTTACGTACTAACAGACGAAATTTTTTCATTCCAGTACGTAAACAGCCTCGTTCGTCCGCCGTTTACTGTGCATTCCTTGAATTAGCAGTCTACCCGCCAACAGCCAGTTTTTTTGCGACGGACAAGTTCACGACGTTTTTCAACACACCCGCCTCTCCCACTTTCTCGAGAGCGAGTTTCAGAATTCCAGCAGCCGCCATCGTATCGTCTAGCGCTCGATGATGATTAAAGTCCGGCAATCCGAGCGATTCCGTCAACTTGTGCAAACTATAACTCGGCAATCCCGGGAAAACACGCCGAGACAATTTGACAGTACAAAGTCTCGGCGGATTGAACTTTATACAACAACGTTTCAATTCTGTCGTCATGAACTTACAGTCGAACTGCACGTTGTGAGCCACGAAAATACGGTCATGCAAAAGTTCCGCCACATGTTCAGCAATCGAAGCAAACTGCGGCTGCCCCTGAACCATTTCATCGCTGATTCCAGTCAACGTGCGTACAAACGGCGTAATCGGATGTCCAGGATCCACAAGCGAATGGTAAGTTCCAACCACCTCGGAACCGTCCATCAGGACAATCCCCACTTCCATAATCCGGTTTAATTCCTTGTGACCGCCGGTCGTTTCCAAATCGACTACTGCAAATTTCAGCAACGCGAACTACCTAACAGGGATATCGATATCGAGCGTTTCCAAGCCATCACGGGCCTGTACACGGGCAAGCAACATGTTGGACTTGGGGCGACCATAGACAGGAACCACCAGCAAATTGGAAATTCCGCTGAGTTCGCTCGGCACGGCTTCGGTATCATATGCGGTTTTCGTAAAAATTGGATCCTTGCCGCCATCGTATATCAAATAAGTTAACTTACGAGGCATACCCTTCTTGATTTGAGAAGTTCTGACTTGAAAATAAATGTATCCGCCTTTCGGAACATTCCTCAAACTGTCCTTGATTTCTTCCTCCGTGGCGAACTCCGCTTCCATCGCGAGTCGAACATTTTTGCGAGCTAATTCCGCACTCTCGTACTCGACCATGACATTGAACTTGGCGTCTTCGGGAATAGCGCTTTTGCGAATATCGCTAATTTTGCTATTGTTCTGATAAAATTCCCAACGGCCGTTATCGTGCAAAATGACCATAGCCCCGTTAGAAGCCGTCGCCATAATATCCTCGGCATAGGAATTGATGGCGCAAACCAGGAAAAGAGCAGCAAATGCACTCAAAAGAGATTTCATTCCACCCATAATAACTCCGTATTTTATGAAACAACCCAACATTGCAAGAAATATACATTCTAATATCATATTTGTGGAATATCGTAATGTTATTAACATTTTAAAAAATTTACATTTGTGATATATCTTACATCACCATGTCCGGAATAGTTCGTTTTGCACCAAGTCCCACGGGATTCCTCCACGAAGGCCACCTGCTTTCGGCGCTCTACGTATGGGCCGCCGCAAAAAAATGGGGATTGAAAGTTCATCTCAGAATCGAAGACCATGACCAGAGCAGAGCGCGTCCCGCCTACATCAAGGGCATCCGTGAAGATCTCGCATGGCTTGGATTCCATTACGATTCCGAAAGCATCCAAAGTGCGCGTAACGCCATTTACGAAGCTGCACTCCAAAAACTTCTCGCCAAATCGCTAGTTTACCCGTGCTACTGCAGCCGAAAGCAGCTCCTCGCCGAGAACCCGCAAAGCGACACCGGAGAAATAATTTATCAAGGCAAATGCTATTATAGACGAGAGACGAGTTGGTTGCAAGGTGAGCCTACCGAAGTGAACCGGATGGAGCCGCACAACTTGCGCTTCATCGTTCCAGATAAATTCATAGACTGGCATGACCTACGGCTTGGCGACTTTCACGAAAACCCGAAACTCCAGTGCGGAGACTTTCCCATCCGCGACCGCGAAGCTCAATGGACCTATCAATTCGCCGTCTGCGTCGATGATATCGACGAGCACGTCACGCACATCGTTCGCGGCGAGGACATCCGAAACTCCACGGCCCGCCAAATTGCGTTGATGGAAGCGCTCGGCCACGCTAAGCGTCCAATCTACCTGCACCACCCGCTCATCGTTGACGAAAACAACAAAAAACTTTCCAAGCGCGAACTCGCCCACAGCCTAAGACAAGACAAGGACGAAGGCGTCTCCCCCGAGACCCTTTTCGGTCGCGTCTGCCACAAGGCGCACCTCACCGAAAGCGCCGCTCCCCTCACGCTAGACAATGCGATATCCATCACTTTAAACCACCTCCCATAAACAACAGGGGAAAAAAAATTTATATTCCGAAACATGGGCTCAACGTCACTGTTCGCTACAATTGAAAAAATTCGTGAAGAAGCAACGGCTTTTGATAGCAAGGACCGTCTGCTTTGTTTCTCGCAAAAAAACAAATTCCAGTCCCCTCTACTCTTAAGTAACGGAGACCTGTTTTTTGAGACTTGGCAACAGGACGGCTCTCCCCGCGCACTCGCATCATTTTTTCCAGTTTCAGCGAAATACGACGAAGAAAAGCAAAAAGACGACCTGAACAAATTCCACAAAGTCCTTAAGGCCAAAGCCGAGGACTTTTGCAACATGGATTTGTACATGGTAACGGGATTTATCAAATGGGGCGAAAAATCACTTGCGCCAGCATTGCTCATCCCGCTCCACTACGACCCCAATCACGACACGGTCACGATTTCTACGCACGCCCCTATCGAGAACATTGCCCTTTCGACGCTTGACCAAAACATCAAATTTCCTGTAGCGGCAGACTTTTTCAAAAACGGTACTTTCGGTATAAAAAAATTCTTCGACGCCTTTGAAAAAAAGATTGCGCCACATACCGAATGGAAGTTTACGCGAAACGGCTACTGCATCACGTTCTACAGCACCAACAAGCTTCTTCTCAAAAAGAACCTTTCCAACGAAGTTTGGACCACAACCAAAGCGACCAACAACGCGTTCTTCAACGCAACCATTGGAAACGAAGGATTTCTGCCACAGCAATCGCTCTTTGAAGAAACTCCCTACGACCATGTCTATAACCCGGCGGACCACTATTTCCCCTACACGACAGATTCGCAGACAAACAAAGCTGCCATCGATGCGTTGAACGAGCAGACGACCGCTTACGCCATACAAACGTGTCCAGGTTCGGACAAAGCCAAGCTCGCCGTCAACATTGCGGCAGAACTCATACAACAAAAGAAGCGCGTCTGCGTTGTTACTCGCAGGGCCATATCCAAATTGAATTTCGAGAACGCCTGGAATCCTCCGTTCCGTTCGTTCCAGGGGCCAGACCGCGAGGTTCTCAAAAAATCCCTAAGCGAGAACCGGGCGAAAATGGTCTCTTATTACGCCACGGTCAACTTTCCGCTCAAGCCAAGCGGAGTGAAGCTCACGGAACTGCTTGACGAAATTGCAAAACTCAAACCCGTCAAAACAAAATTTTCAAACGACATATTCAAGAACATCGAACAAGTTCGTTATTCCAAGTTCAAGTACATGTTTGCGAGCCTCAAACAAATCTCGCATCTGTTCCTCAATGAAAATGGAGTCGATATTTACAACGCCTTCCAAGGAATCCAGTTGCCGGCCATTTCGCAAGACCGCAAGAACATGATTGGCGAAGACCTGGAACATGCCAAGGCGTTGATTGAAAAGGTCAAACCGTTCATCGAAAGCACAAAGAAATCGAAACTTTATCCTGACGGATTCAAGCTTTGCGACATCGTTGAACTTATCAACACTTTCAAGAAGCATTTCGACAAGAACTTGCCCGGATTCGAAGACTGGAACCTCCATTCTAACGGGTGGATCGCCTATCAGGACGACATCGTCGACTTGCCCAACTCAGGAGCCCGCTGGTCCGCTTACCGGCGCAAGGGATCCGATGTCTTTACAGACGAAGCGATAGACGAAAGCATCCTCGCCGAACGCAATGAATTTGTCGACAGCCTGAATTCTACTCTCAAGGCGCTCTCCGACCATTACCGCAGACCGAAACGCATCTTGCTCAGCGTTTTCAAGAATCCAAAGAGCATCACCACCGACGAGATGTTGTTGGAACAAATTGACGAACTTATCGAAATCCAGGAACACAAGCGCAAATACAAGGATTCGTCCGTTCTCGCCATGCGTTTATTCGGCAAAGACTGGAAATTCGAGAAAACCGACTGGAAAGAACTCGCCAGCAAAATTCATCACTACTACTCGTTCCGCGCACGGAACAAGAACAGTGAGCAGTTCGACCATCTCGTGCACATTCTTGAACAATGGCACCTTTTCATTCCGCATGTAAATGACTTCGACACGATTCAGACAAACATCGAGTATCTGCAAAAAAGTGTCCATAACATCAGCAAATCGTTGAATTTGGACGAATCGCTCGACACGCAGAACGTTAATTCATGGGTTGAAAAAGTCGAATCATGGTCCAAATACTGGAACGAGCAGGATATTTACCTGCAGCTCCGCGAACACATGGGCAACATCAGCGATTCCCCCTGCGAAAACTTGGCACAGTTCATCAAGGATTCCAGGAATGCAAACAAGGATATCGCAACGTCATTTGCACGAGCCTGGACAAACAGCCAGATGCAGCAAGCGACAACAGATTGCCCGGAACTGTTCAGCACATCTTCAAAGAACAGAAGGCAGCACATCAAGCAATACAGAACACTGATTGACCAGTTTTCCAACGCAAATTTCCGTGCTGCTCACGAATTTGTCGAAAAGCACCCGAACGTGCTCCAGTGCGTTACATTGTCCAAAAGCTACGAGCTGGAACAGGACGCTTTTGACGTAGTGCTATTCCTGGACGCCGACTGCACTACTCTTGCAGAAGCCATGCCAGGAATTTACAACGCTAAAAAGACAATCCTGTTCGGCGATCCCTGTTCTCCGCCACTTGAAACGCTCCCGATGGACGCATGCAATACAGAAGTTTCTTCACAGTCCATATTCTTCAAGGACAGTGTACTCGCAGCGTCTCTCCGCAAGGGAATTTCAACAAGGGTTATCGGCTATACGACGCAATACATCGACCCCGCTCTATTCAGTTTTGCAAACAAGAACATTTACAACAACGAAATAGCCCAGTTCCCGAGCGCAACGCTCATCACTAGCAAGTTGCAGACTATCAAAATTGTCCGCGACAAGGCGCAATCCATTGCCGAGTTGGCACTGCAACATGCCGCCAAAAATCCAGGCCAAACCCTGGGCATCGTCACATTCAGTCAAGCGCACTGCATCGAAATCGAAGACAAAATAAACGCACTTCTGGAAAAGAATCCGGCACAGTCAAAGTTCTTTACGCAAGGCAGCCTTCAAAGCAGGTTCTATATCAAGACTGTCGAACGCGCCGTCGACTTATACCGCGACGTCATCTTCGTTTATCCAGACATCGACAACGCAACATCCTCAGCCGGGAACCGCAAACTTTCGATTTGTACAACGCTCGCCAAGCAAAAACTTTACATGTTCTTGTCGGACGAAGATTCAGACAAGCTCGCAAATTCCAAACCGGGATTATTCCTTGAATGGGTCAACCATCTCAAGTCAAAAGCAGTCGCCAAAACAGACGATACGCTCGTAGATTCCATTCTGAACGAACAAATCAAGGAAGTTTTCAAGAACGAATCCATCCCCTTCAAGGCATGCCTTGCTCAAGGCGGGATTCCTATCGGTCCTGTCGTCGTAGATGCGAACAACCACAAACGGTTCCTGGCCGTTGTCGAAAGTGACTGTGGCTGTGGAATTTATAAGGAATCCATCGAAGACCGCGAATACATCCGGCCAAACGCGCTTTCAAGACTGGGCTGGAAAATTCTGAACATGTGGTTCCCGCTTTGGAACATCGCCAACGCAGACGAAAAAGAAAACCTTCTCACGACGATAGCCATCGAACAAAGCGTCGCTCCGCCACCGCAAGAGAACGAGCCCAACAGCGATGACGAATCGTCACAAAACAAAGTTTCACAAGTCGAACCATATATCGTGGAGCACCCTCCCATCGAAGGAACTCCGGACGATTTGCCCATCCTGGATCTTTCGACGGAACAGCTCATCCAACAGCTGAAGTTTTACGTCGATAAGGAATCGCCCATTCATAGTGAACTTTTGCAACAGAGAATTCTGGAACTGCACCACATAGACCGTGCAGGCCCCAAGATAAGCGCCGTGCTGAACGAGACGCTCAAGCAAGCGCTACACCAGAAGCTATTCATCAAGACCGGTCCGTTCTTCTACTCGCTCACGAACAAATCTGTCGTAGCGCGAGACCGATCCAAGAGACCCGATAGCGAACGCAAGATAGCCTACGTTTCGCCCGAAGAACGCGCACTGCTGAAGCTCGACGAACACGGACTCAAACAAGCGCTAGGCGTGTTATAAGATGATAGTTGGTAGAGCTTAGTAGACTGTAGGCATAGACCTCATAACCCAAAGTAAAACGACGAAGAATCCTGAGAATTAGGAATTAGATGCACAGAAAGACGTGTTCGCACTTATACAAACACGGTTGAACATTGGCAAGACGCAAATAGACCTTGTCTTAGCAGTCATGGTCCGCAAAAGGGGACCGCATCCGTTGTTTAACGAATCTTGACGACAAACGCATTGATGTTGTAGGCAGAAAGCTCGCGAGCTTTGTCTTCCGCAATTTTACGTTTGTTCCACCCACCAGCACGGAGCTTGTAGAACGGCGTATCGAAAACGACCTGGATTGTGTAGCCGGTGCTTGCAGAAAGCTGCGCTTTGCGCCTCTGAGCCGCGTCAAAATCACCCACGGCTTCGAACTGGAGCATATAGAATCCATCGGACTTGTCGTTCTTGCCCGAAACTTTAGCTGGGACCGCAGAATTGCTAGTCGTATCGCGGAGCGAAGCACTGAGCGTAGGCTTATACTCATTTCCGCGGAATAAGGAATCCAAATCAGTTGGCGCCCCGGCCCAAGCCAAAGCGCATAAAGAAGCGGCAATTAAAATCTTTCGCATGTGATGAAATATAGAAACAAAAAAGCCTCCCCGATTGGGGAGGCTTTATAAGACATGCTAAAATCTATTTATTTGCTTTAAGGATACCGCTGCCCACAACTTTCGCATTATGGCGGACACCCCACATTTCAGTCTTGTCGTTCTTGTTCTTCTTTCCATACTTGTCAAGCTGGACGAAAGACTTTAACTTGGCAATGTAAGCGCCCGAACCCACGAGGCGGTTCTTATCAGACTTCATGTTCCACACGATGAAGAAGTTCTTACGGTTCTGCACGCAGTCTCCGTTGAAGTAAGAGTCCGTGCAATTGATACGACCCTTCTGTGTCAAGACATGAGAACCGAGGTTCGTAAAGAACTGAAGTTCGTAATCGAAGAACACCTTGCTCTTGTCGAGACCGGCATATTCTTCCTTAGATTCAATCAAGGCGCCCATGTCGGTCTTGACATACCAACCATGCGGAACATAGCCGTATTTTGCAAAGGCGGAATCAAGATTGGAACTCTTGTTGAAGATGGCATTATGGAAGTCACCTTGATCCATGCTAGCGTCAAAGGCAATAACTTCGGTAGCCGGGAGCTTTTCAATATCGGACTGAGACATTGTAGGCGGAATACCACCAACAGCTTCACTAAGGATTCTTTCGGCATAGGCCGTCACGTCACCGGAAATCAAGACCCACGGAGACGGGAGACGGTCAGTCTGCTTGTAACCCGTAGCAATGTTCCAACCGGCAGCAGCATCAACACGAAGCGTATCAGCACCCTGAGCATTCAAATAATCAGACTGGTCCGTAATGAGACCGATGCCGTCGACACTTCTAATGTGGATATAGTCACCCGACTGCGGGAACAAGGCCTTCTGGCTGTAAAGCAAGGTTACCGTGTCACCCAGGACATTGCCGAGAGAAATACCGGAAAGCGGGATATAATCGGCAAACTGAGGAGACTTACCCGAGTTGATTTGGTAGTTGAAGAGGTTATCGCCTTCAGATTCGCCCTTTGTAGACTTGGCAACCGGTTCCGAGAAAATAACCTTCAAGCGTGATCTTCCTTCCTTTCCAGAAGAATCGGTAACAGCTCTTGCCGAAAGGATAATCGGAGCAATACGGTCGTAAATGCTGCTCGAATATTCTGCCGTAGCGGCCTGTACTGCGCAAGATCCATCTTCTTTATGCTTGGGACAATACGTAGCCCAAGACTTGAGAGCACCGATACCGGAAGTCTTCACTTTCTTGGAAAGTTTCACATCCCTTCCGCTAATGGAGATATAAGGCTTGCATTCCTTTTCGCCCACGCCAGCAGCAGCACCGCAAGTGGAACCCTTCTTAATAGCGTCCTTTTCGAAGGTAATGGAATCCTTGTCATCTTCCCACATGACTACAATCTTATCCGGGAGAGAGTCCACATGGAACTTACGGTTGTAGTAAATGACAAGCGAGTCACCGATACCGTCGAGATATTCCTGATCCATGCTGAAGTATTCCGAAAGAATATTCATTGTGGTTGCCGGCTTTTCACCATAGATATCAAAGATATCGGCAAACAGCGGATACGGGACAGGCGGTTCACGGAACTGCAACGGAGTATACGTAGCCTTGGTAAATTCTTCGTTCGGGCCAATGACCTCGAGCTTGGCAACATCGAGATCGCCACCCTTCAAGTATTCCAAAGAAGACGAAATGGTAACTTTTGCACGACCATTCACGATTGCAGGATTACCAATCAACTTCAAGCCCGAAGAATTCTGGGAGCCCAAGGCAAGATCGAAGTTGCATTCCGTACACGGAGAGTTATCGCCCATGAGAGCAACGACATAGAAGTCATATGACGATCCCTTGTCTCTAATGTAGGTAAGGGGGTCTCCGGTGACTTGCGTGAACGATGTATCGTTTTTCACGAAAATCAACTTCGGGGCATAGAAGATAATCTTGGCCTTGCGCGAAGTCCCCGCCACGTTCACAGTGACAGTTTCTTCTGTAGAGCCGAGGTCACCCATCTGGAGAGTCACATAGACGGTATCGATACCGGTTTCGTTGATTCTGCGCTTAGTACCCGGATTAAACTTGACAAACTTGCCATCCTTCTTTTCGAAGAAGACGAGGTATTTATTACTGGATTCCAAAGAATAGACTTCTCCGGCCGCTTTATGCAATTCGATAGGTTCGTGGCAGTTCTTCGGATCAGAGCACGGATCCAAAATTTCACCGATATAGAGCGGAACCAACTGCTTGTCGTCAGATTCAGTACCGCTAGGATTCAAAGTAGAAGCCATCTTCTGGGAAACATAAGTCGTCGGAAGGCTCTTCGTTCCAGTGGTTTCATCAACAGTAATGGCTTCGCGGTCGGCAAGCCCGACAGCACCCTTGATGCTGATTTCAATATACGACGTTTCATTGCCAATCTTGATAATGAGATAGTACTTGCCGCTCGGAAGAGCATCAGACAAATCATCTTCATGGATAATCGGTTTTGTCGGATCAGAAACATCGATAGCGCCGTTAAACGGCTTCGGGTTCGCGGCAAATTCCTGTTCACTATACTTCGTCTTAGACGGATCCTGACCCGTCTTATCCTGTGTCAACATGTAAGAGACAGACTTCTTACATACGGATACAATTTCACTACCGCAGCAATTCTTATTGGCTTCGCCACCTAATGCGGCAGCGCAAGAACCACCACCGGATTCCTTGTAGCAGAGCTTATAGACGTTGGTACCGTCTATCTTATAAGCTTCCTTATCTTGTTTACCAGTAGTTTCGATACCAGTCGTCTGTTCAATGAACATGTTCGTCTTGATACGGACGTTACTCATCGTCGTACGACGGTCGCAGAAGTAGATGTCGATATCATAGGTATTACCGACTTCGGCATTCGGCATAAACTTATCCAAGTCCACATAGCCCGGAGCAGCAAGGTGAGTACCACCAAGGTCCACAGCGAGCTTGTTATCGATATAGACCCAAATGTCATCGTCACCACGGAAGTTGAACTTGAGGCCCTTCTTGAAACGGAAGTTTGCATGGGATTCGAAGCAGAAGTGCTGGTTACGACCGCCATTGCCCTTGCCGCCTTCTTGAGATTCCCAGCGTCCAGTCGCCGTTCCCGAAGTTTCGCTACCATCCGCATAGAACGGCCAATCATCCGGAGCACTACCCCTGTCATTGCAAGACCAGCCAAACACGCAGGCATTCGTACCTAAACGCAAACCGGTAGAAATAGCTTCCGTTGTAGCATCGCCATCAGCAAAGAGACCTTCGCAATCATGGCCACGAGTCCAACCTGGGCCGTTACAATACACGTCAATCTTCGGAATCTGTTCAGTCGGGTCGTTTTCACGGAGAAGCGGTCCATAGAAAACCGGGCCTTGAGCAAAACGTTTGGTACGAGCCTTAGGAGCCGGGGTCTGGGTAGAGCCATCCGGCAACAAGGTGGCAATAATCTTAGCGTCATCAGTATCTTCTACCGGGTAGAAACCACCTTGAACCTTGTTCGTAAGTCCAGGACTTGTGAAATAGTCGGAGTCGAATTCCCACTTGCCGTCTTTAGAACGCGTGAACGTCATGTCATAGCAGGACATTTCGTTCACACCCTTAGTGTAGTTGAACAACTGGTTGAAGTAGGTATCGTTAACAAAGCACTGTTTACCGGCCGTGGTAAGCTTAGGCTTTTTGGTTTTCGCATCCAATGTAGATTCCACAATACCCGTCGTAACACCGATGCACTTATAAATTGCAGAGAGGGCGCTCTTGTCCGTCTGGCAACCGTCGTTGGTTGCGCTAGCGCCATCAGACCAGCAAGAGAACAACGGATGCAAATCAGCATCGGTATCATAAATCACAGCAGCAAGGTTGTATTCGCAGTTTCCTTCGATGTTCGGCTGCTTGGCATACCAACCATAAGCGGCATCGCTCGTGAGTTCATCCGCTTTAGCCTGGTCCGCTACAAAATACACGGCGTCATGATAGTCCGGATCCTGTTCAAACAGTTCGAACAAGCTTTGAAGCGCAATGGCTTCAACGGGACTTTCTTCCACCAAAGCTTTTTCACCGCCCATGCCGATAGATTCTTTCCCGTCGGTATCATCATCTCTATGAATAGTCACACTTGACGGAAGAGTTTCATCGATATAGCGTCTGAAATACCAGCCGCAATGATCGTTATCCACGTACATTTCATGGTCCTTGCCATCTTCGCTGAGCATCGGAGTGGCACTCTTCCAAGTCTTGTTATCCGGCAAGAATACGTAAAAATCCTTGACATTCGGCTTGCCCTGGGTCACATAAATCTGGCCCTCTTTCTTGGGATCCGGGTGCGCCTGGATCCAAAGATCGCCACCATCAGTCTTGACGTCTTTACAGGTAAAGCCCTCAACACGAGCGTTCTGCGAATTTACGCCGAAACCATTTCGGGTAACGCACAAGCCAGCGTTACAGTCATTCGCATTAGTACCATTGATGAAGAAATACATGTCATCGTTGGCCCTTATGGTAGAGCTACCAAGATCGACCGTAGACCAACCATCACTAGTCAGACCAGGCTTGGAAAATGATACTGCATTGCCACCAATCATTATGTAGGCTGAATTCCAGCCACTGGGAAACTTAAAATGAACTACGGGCGAACATACATCATTACCCGTTTGCGATTTTTTCAAATCAGCCCACGCCCCCTGCGCTCCAAGGAGGAGCAGAACCAACATCAATGCAAAGTTTTGCAAAGCGTCATAACGTTTTTTCATAATTTTCATCCATTTAGGTTCTTAATCCACTGAGGCATAACAAAAAGACCGGCCTTCTTGATAAGCCACACCATAGCGAAATCTACTTTTTTTATCATCAAAAAGGAATTTTTTCTTTCAAACGAATGTGAAAAAAAATTTATATAAGGAAATCCACGGACTTATAAACACTTTTTCAACAACAAAAACACGAACCAAAAAAGACTCCGCATAACGTAAAAATTTAATTACAAAACACAACGTATCATAGCCGTATTATATATGGAAAAGAGAGGATGAGATTTTCGAATTCAGAATTCGGAGTCAAAACGAGTCCACCGTCCAAACCACTAAAATTCAAACAACAAAAAACTCCAAACCCGAAATTCAATCAGTAGAACTTATATTTTATCACGGGAATGCGCTAGCACGAGGGATTTTTATGGAAGACGAAACCATCATGAGTAACGACAATGCCATCCGCTTCGAGCAGATGGTGGTCCACCCGCATTTGATAGTGTTGTATCCGCAGAGTCAATTTGCGCAGATTCCGCTCGAAAGAGGAACCGTAGTTTTAGGTCGTGGGCAAGACGCCGACATCCGTTTCGAAGACGAACTGATCAGCCGCAGGCATTGTGCGCTCTCGTTCGACGGGGGCAGCGTGACGGTAGAAGACCTCGGCAGCACCAACGGGACTTTTGTCGATGGAAACTACGTCCATAGGCAAATCCTCAATTCCGACAACAGGCTCCAGATCGGCAAGATGGTCCTGAAGGTCGCCTACAAGGATCCGAGCGAAGAGGCATTCAGCCGCGAACTTTACGAAGCGGCGACAAAAGATCCGCTAACAGGTTTGCTCAACCGACAAGCATTCATGGACCGTTCCGCCGGCGAACTCGTCTTTGCCCGCCGCAACAACACGTCCGTCAATATCGTAATGGTGGACGTCGATGACTTCAAACACGTGAACGACACCTGGGGGCACCAGTGCGGGGACCTCATCTTGAGGGAAGTGGCACGCCTGCTGAACGATGAAATGCGCGATTCTGACTTGCTCGCACGCTACGGCGGAGAAGAATTTTTGATTCTCATGAGCGGAATTACGTTCGAAGACGCCAAAAAACGTGCCGAAAAGTTGCGCTCAACGATTGAACGCCACATATTCTCGTGGATGGACGCCGTCGTTCCCGTGACGATTTCACTAGGGTTATCATCCCGCCAAGGCACCGACATCGCACAGATCAGCGAACTCATCGCCGAAAGCGACAAGCGCCTCTACACCGCCAAAGGAACCGGGAAAAACCGGGTAGTGAGCGAAAATTAGTGGTTGGGTGGTAGAGCTTAGAACTTAGTAGACTGTAGGCAGTGACATCATAGCCCAAGCGAAGCGTGCCCATAGCCCAAAGCTCTATTCTCGCGGGATTTTCTTAAGTTCCAGGCGAAGCATGAAGACGGCGATGAAAGCCGTTCCGATGTCGGCAATGGGCTGTGCCATGAACACACCGCGGAGTCCGAAGAATCGCGGCATAATCAGCAGGAACGGGATAAGCAAAATAATCTGACGGCAAGCGTTCAAGAACATCGAACGCCAAGCTTTGCCTGTTCCCTGGAAAAAGTTTCCGGACACCATTCCCAGCGGCACGAACGGCAACAAGCAAACGAACGTGCGGAGCGCCTTGCACGTGAGCTGTTGCATGTTTTCGTCCTTCGGCACAAAAGGCGCCACAAACGTCATTGTCTGCGTCATGAGGAGCACCCACGCGATAACGATAAACGCGGTCGCATAAAGCATCGTGAACTTGAGCGCATCGCGGACGCGGTTGTTGTTCCTGGCCCCGTAATTGTACCCGATAATCGGCTGCGAACCGTGTATAAATCCCATCAGCGGCAAGATGATGATGGAGACGATGCTCATGAGAATTCCGAACGCCGAAATCGCCTGGTCGCCGCCGCCCATGTTGTTCACCACCGGTAAGTCCTGCGTGCCGTAAGTCGTGAGGCTGCGGGCCATGATGGCGTTCAAGAGGCTGTTGCTAATCTGCATGATGCTAGGCGGGAGCCCGAGAATGAGAATCTTGCGCACATACGGGAGGCGGAGCTTCATGAAACGGCGGTTGACCTTGATCGGGGTTGACTTTTTCACGAAGAACTGCATCACGGCAAGGCCGCCGATAAGCTGGCTCAAGACGGTCGCCCAGGCAGCGCCTTCGATGCCCCACTTGAGTTTCATGATGAACAGCCAGTCGAGAATCACGTTGCTGCCAGCGCCAATCATCACGCGGGTCATCGCCGTTTTCGGGTGGCCCATGCTACGAATAAAGTGGTTCATGCCGGGGACAATCGTCTGAAAAACGGCACCGCACAGGATAATGCGCATGTAGCTTGAAGCCACGGGCAAAAGCTGGTCGCTCGCGCCAAAGAGTTTGAGGAGCGGCACCATGAAAATCTGGCCGAGCGCAAACGAGCTCACCGCCATGATGACAAGCAAGACAAAGGAATTGTTGAGGATGATGGCCGCCTGCTGGTACTTGCGTTCGCCGAGGCGGATAGCAAAAAGCGTGTTGCCGCCCACGCCCACCATCATGGACATCGCCATGATGAACAGCGAAATCGGGAAGCAGATGGTAATGCCACCGATACCGAGGCTACCGACGCCCTGCCCCACGAAATAGCGGTCCACAATGTTGTAGAGCGCCTCGACGAGCATGCTGATGATGGCTGGCACCGAAAACTGCATGACAATTTTCGGGATGCTGGCCGTACCCATCGCATTGAGCTTTTTGTTCTTTAAAACTTCTTCTTCCATTAAACACCTGTTTGAGGCCCGCAAGATGCAGTCAGCGTAACGCAGAGTGCACAAAATATGCGTAAAGCATCGCAAAAGCCTCGTTTTTCGGGCGCAAAGATAGAAAATTAGTATTTACGTTCCAATATGTTTATCAAGAAATGTGATTATGCAAACAAAAACCGTTTTCGAAACGCTAAAATCGCCATTTCGAAAGTAAATTTCGATTTTTCGGGATTTTTTACTTCAAAAAATGAACTAAAAACGGCTTTTTGACGTAATTTTTAGCACAAGCTAACGAATTTTTGTCAAAAAACGCTTTTTCGCGCACCCATTTTGACAATTTTCGGCAACAAACACGACTATTTCGAGCCAAGCAAAGCAAAACCTGACGCAAAAAACAGTTTTCCACCCCGAAATTTACAGACAACGTTGAAATTTTACGTCAAAAGAGCCTCTTTTTGAAGACTTTTGACGTAAGAATCGGCATTTTTTGGAAATTTGGTTTTTATCAGTGCTTTTTCTCCAAAATCTGGAGGGCCTGCTCGATGATAGACGGCGAGAGTTTGAAGATGTCGCTGAGAGTCTGCACGCGGTCGGCAGGGTCGATGCGGGTCATTTGGGAGCACGTGCTGCTGCGGACAACGAGGTTCCCCTTCTGGTAGTAGTACTGGACGCCCTTTTCGCGGTCGAGACGGTTCAGCACGGGGTACGTCATCATTTCGCGGTAGAAACTTTCGTTCCAGTGATGCTTGAATTCTTCGACGGAGACGCCTTCGACGGGGTACTCGAAGCGGAGTTTCATGGGGGCGCCAGCGCCGCCGGTCCAAAGTTCCATCGATTCGAGCGTCGGGCGCACGAGACGCACGCAGTTCGGGGAAAGCGGGAAAAACGCTTCGCCGGTGCCGAACGGCTGCGGCAATGGCATCGGGAGCGGGTCGAAAATCAAGTAACCGGGATCGAGGAGGTATGAGCTGTGGGCTATGAGGTCGCTCCCTTCGGTCGCTTTGGGGTAAGAGTTAGACGAGAGACGAGTAGCCAGTCTTAAGCTTGTCGAAGGAAGAGACGAGAGGGGCGATTCGTCAGGGTCGGGGAGGATCAATGCGCAGTGGATGTTACGTTCTTTGCGCTTGTGGCCCATGACTAGACGCGGCTTGAAGCCCATGTCGGTAAGCGCCTGGTAGAGGTGCCACGTCATGCTGAAACATGTGCCGCCGCCCATCCAGGAATCGATATCGTTCTGGTCGCTGTCGTCGAGTTTGCGCGCACCGGTGGCGCTCCCCGTCTGTTCAAGACGGATAATTTTTGTCAAATTCTCGTAGGTGATGTTCGAAATCTGGTTACAGAGATCGACGACTTTTTTCATGTTCTCGGGAGACATTGTCGCACCTAGTCCATTTCGGTGGGGAGCCCGCCGAGCATGTCGCAAATTTCAGGGCCGATGACGCCATTTTGGATGGCGATGGTGAGCAAGCGCTGTTCGAGTTCCTGCGGCGGGAAGCGAAGGCCGACCGCCCCAACCGGAATCGCGCCTACCTCGTTTTCGGAGGACGCGGGCATTCCCAAGCCCTGCGATTTCGCCTCTTGCACGAGGAGTTCGGCAAGCGCAGCATGGAGCGCAAGCGACGTGTCAATGTACTTGAGGTGTGTTGGCTCTTCGAGAATAAAGTTCAGGGGTCCCTTTTCATTGAGCACGCGTTCCGCCGGGAAGGCCTCGCCGTATTCATCTTCGACACCCATGTTCGCGATTACCGCCTGAGTCGAAAGCAAAGATTTTGTCAATTCGGGAGCAGCAAGGGCATTTTTTACACCCGTCGCCGTCACCACGAAATCAGACTTTTCAATCAGCGAAGCGACTGCCGCATAATCGTGGCAATCGACAACTTCTACGCCGTTTTGCAAAAGCACCGCCGAAAAATCGCCCGCCGGCATGGAATTTGCGGATTTTTCAGAATTCGCCGCATTTTTTGCATTTTCGGACTGCGCATCATTTCCAGGTTGCCCGCGTTTCAGATCAGTCACGACAGTCACATTGCAGCCGCGACGCACGCCCTGGAGCGCAATTCCCGAACCGACCTTGCCACTTCCGAAAACCAAGAGTTTCTTGCCTTCGAAATTGCCACCAAAGCCCAACTTTTCAAGCGCCCTAAAATAGCCGTCACCAGTGCCCAAGGAAGTCTCAATCCGCTTCACGATGCCGCTATCGGCGACAAAAACCGGCTTTTTTGCGTCTTTATAGTACTGTACACCCGAACGCGTGAGTTCCACAAAGCCAATTTTCGGGTGAAGCCCCGCAAAAGGCCCAGCGCAATCGAGCACCAAATCGACAAATTCACCCCGAGACTCCGCTTCTAGCATTTCCGCAGGCGTCACGACCGACACGCCCCACTCCCCCATGAAATCGACAACATCGGGGTCGTTCATTCCCGAAAGCCCCACAAGAAGTTCCGCCCCGCCAGCCACGAGAGCGCGGTACTGCGTCATGGTATTGCGGTAAATCGGAGTCGCCACAAGCACGCGGAGCCCTTCGAACGGGCGCGTTTCGCTCCATTCGCTTTGGAGCGCCACAAGTGCGGGATATTCGTTTTTTTCATAAACTTCGTCAAGGACGGAAGAGAGAATCGACAGCAAATCCATGGGGAGAAATGTAGAATATTAGAAATTAGTCGGTAGAGCTTAGATAATTTGGAATTAGAAATTTGGTTTTGAAGTTGTCATGCCTGCCTCCGAGCAGGCATCTCCTATTTTTCCGAACAGCATTATACTTTTCAGAAAAGCCATCACTTAATTTCATCTTATGTTCAAAAGTTCTTCTATACAAATCATTGGTTACGCCTGTATAAAAGACGGTTTTGTATTTATTTGAGCCGTAATTGCGGACGCCAACGGCGTCCACTTGCCAAGTGCTGTCCGCCCGATCAAGTCGGGTATGACAAAAAGGAATTGCTATAGAAAGGGATTCCCGCTTATTTAACACACTTTTTTCAGGGAAACGGACCAAAATTTTATGATAAATAAATCTTACAAAATGGAGATTCCCACCTAAAGGTGGCCATGCGCACTAAGGAGCAGAGCTCCAAGTGCTGTCCGCCCCATCAAGTGGGGAATGACTGTGCAAGTGGGAAAGACAATGCAGGGCATGTTTTATTTAAGTTACAACATTCTACAACAAAAATAAAAGTTACATAGTTATAATCGTATTATATGGAGTTAAATTATCTAGGCATAATATGCACAATAAATATTTTTAATAAGGTGTGGACAATGAACTACAAATATCTTTCAATCGCACTCGCTCTTGGCAGCACCATGGTTTGGGCTCAAACTGCCGAAATCGGCACTTGGGCAGGCTTCCGCAAGGGCGCAGCTTCTTTCACTTTCGATGACGGAGCTCCGAGCCATGTGAGCGACGGCGGACCGCTGTTCGACAAGTACGGCTACAAAGCAACATTCAACGTGGTGGTGAACTGGAACCCCGACTGGAGCGGTTTCGGCAATATGGCCAAGAACGGTCACGAAATTGCAAGCCACAGCAACACCCACGGCCAGAACATGAGCGGTGAAGAAGCCTCTTCGAAGAAGAGCATTGAAGGCAAGATTCAGCAGAAATACGGCATCATCACGGTCGCCTACCCGAACTGCAACGTTCCGAACAAGGACGCCGTGAAGCAGAACTACGTCATTGGCCGTATCTGCAACGGTTCCTGGCAGAGCCAGCCCGACATGATGGGCAAGGACGGTCCTAGCGACTGGACAATGGCATCCGCCATCATGACTGGTTCCACCGGCACGAACGACTTCAAGGGCAACATGCAGAAGGCCGTACAGCAGGGCGGCTGGATTGCATTCCTCACCCACGGTTTCGAGGGTAAGAACAACGGCTCCGCCACCTACTCGCCCACGCCGATCGGCTCCATTGAAGACGGTCTCAAGTGGGCCCAGCAGAATGACAAGGACATTTGGGTGGCTCCGATGGGCCATGTCGCCATGTACATCAAGGAACGCAAGGCCGCCAAGGTTGAAGCCAGCGGCAGCGGCACCATCACGGTCAAGCTGACCCACAACATCAAGGACAATGTTTCGGACTACGACTATCCGCTTTCACTCCGTGTGAAGTATGACGGTTCCAAGGCCGAAGTGAAGCAGGGCGACGCCAAGCTCGAATCCAAGATCGACGGCGGCTATGTTTACTTTGACGCGGTCCCGAACGCAGGCGACATCGTCATCTCTGGCGAAGGGGGCGGCCCTGCTCCGACGTCTTCTAGTGCTACGGAACCGACTTCAAGTGCAAACCCCACTTCTAGCGCTACAGATGCTTCTAGCTCCAGCAGAAGCCATCATCATTCTTCTTCTAGCACTGAACCGGGCTTGTCTAGCTCGACAGACGCTCTCCCGATGCATACAATCGACGCAAGCCATGTCGCAGCTTATGTCGACAACAATGGTTACATCACCGTCCAGAACGCTCAGGGCATGAGCATCACCGTGTTCAACAGCCTCGGTTCTGTCGTGCGTACCACCAAGGGCATTGGTTGCTTACAGAGGGTCTATACGGGTGCGAAGGGCATGTATGTCGTGAAAGTCGGCAACAGAGCATGGTCCATGAACATCAAGTAATTCAAAGATTCGTAGTTTAGGGAAAGCCCGCTCCGATTTGGAGCGGGCTTCTTGTTTGAGTTGATAGGGTAAATAAAAAACTCCCGCTCATTCGAGTGGGAGCTTTTTTCAATTTAAGGAGTTATGGGATTAGACGTCTTGTTCAGTCAAAAAGATGTCGCGTCATTTCCAAAAATTCATCCATACTAGTTTCTGAACAGGATTCAGAAATACATGGTACATTAGGATAAGTTTCACCATATTCTGAATCTGATCTGCAATTATCTACAACATGGGCGGCATACTTTTTCCAATAAGGATTTTTAAAGTGGTTATCGTCCTCTTCCCATGTTCTAGAAATAGTACATTTATAAGTCCATACTCCATCCGCTCCCCATTTATTGACGAAACCATTTTCTGCAATGCAATCTTGCATAAACTGCACCGTCACAACAGAATCCTTCGTTTTTAGCTCCATACCAACAGATTTCGATTCAGCAGAAATTTTAAAATAATCGTCTACTCCTTCACTTAAACAATAGATACTTTTCAAGAAATCTCGCCTTGAAAAAGCAGTTTCCTCTACTGTAATTTCCCCATAGAGAACGCCATTTTCATCTTGCAATGTATGTACATCACCAAACTTATGATAAAAATTACTGCAAGTTCCATCTTCATTCTTCGAGCATATCCAACCATTGCCATTTTGGTACGAAGTATCAATAACATCATTATTGATCAGTGTTTGCATCGCATCATCATAAGTCTGGCGGGCATTAACGGTATCAAAAGTCACGACATACTGTTCCCCCTGAACCCCAACAAAAGCGCTCGTCAGAAAAACAGCAGTGGCCCTATTCGGCCTAGACACTTCGTTCATCTTAGCCTTAATGGCAGCGCTCTTTTCTTCAGAAGTCGCATCTAACGCCAGCGTCACCGCCACCGTACTAGGTTGTTCGTCGGCACCGACAATAATGTTTCCGGACTGTTCATCGGAGCAAGCGCTTAACGCACCTGCGACACTCAACGCAGCGAGCGAAAACGGAATAATTTTTTTGTAGTTCATAGGAATCCTCCTCTGATTTTTTTTTAAACTCATAATTTTTCCTCCTTACACATTTTCCGTCAGCGGGAAAAGCTGTAAATTCAGACGATAAACTTGGTTGATTTTCTTGGATTCGCCGGCGATGGCGATGACTTGTTTGCGGAAACGGTTCACCTCTTCGGAGATACGTTTCACGGCAGTTTCATCGACACCGATTGTCACGCCCGAAATGTTGCGTTCGCCTGGAGCGATTTTTTCGATGGCTTCGCGGGCAAGGTCAATCATCTGGCCGTTCATGGAGCGGAGCGCAAGCTTAAGCGCCTCGCCCGAGCCTGTAATGACTCTGTCCGTTTGCTCGTAGACATTTTCGCCAATCGTCTTGAGAATGTTGAGTTTGACCAAAAGCTTCAACGAATCACGGACTTGTTGCGCCGTAAACGGGTGCTTGATTTTCTTCACGATTTCGCCCGGAAGCGCCCCCGGCATCAACGGAGCAAGTTCACGAACAACGGAATTCACTGCCGATTCGTAATAGTCAAACGCATCAGCATCCAACACTCGAGCACGCTGTTCGTTTGCAAGCCCCTTCATTTTGAGGAACGCCTCTTTTTTCTTGTCATCGTCCTTGGCATTGGTGAATTCAACCATGAGCTTGAAATACTCGCACTCAAATTCATTCAACCCCATCGCTGCAGTCACAAGCGGGACACCCACGCGACTCAGCGAACTTTTGCCATCACATACAAGTTTCAAGTACGATGGCGACGAGAATCCGGCGAGCTTGGAAAATTCGCGCCATGAGAATGCGGAACTTTTCTTTCGCCAATCGAAGTAATCAAGCATATACTTTCGGTAGTCTTGATATTCTGTTATCTGCTTCATACAACCTCTACCATAAAATAAGTCCACAACGGTAAGGCTCACGCAAAGTTTCCATTTTGCGGAAGGCCTCTTTTTTCCGGCCGTTGTCCGTTACATTTGTGAAATCAACCATACACTTAAAGTACTCGCATTCGTAATCGCAAAGATCCATGGCATGGGCCACTTGCGGAACACCCTCGCAGCTCAGAACGCCTTTGCCGTCACATACAAGTTTTAAATATGACGGTGACGCGAACCCGGCTTGCTTGGAAAATTTACGCCACGAGAACGCAGAACTTCTCTTTCGCCAGTCAAAATAATCAAGCAAGTACTTTCGGTAATCTTGATATTCTGTTATCGGTTTCATGTTCGACCTCCTTACGGAAACAAATATATCTCATTCGGCACCGTTTCGCAATAGGTAAAATGATACAAAGTTTTCGATTTTTAAGCATTTTACGCAAATTTTGCAAATTTCGAAAATTTTTAAAATTAAATGAATCAGTAGGCAGTATAGATGAATCACAGGAGGGTTGCAATAGTTTCTGGTTAGTGGCTGTTAGACATCTGTTCTTGATAAAATCTTGAGGTAGTACGAGAGGGCATACACTTAAAGCCGGCCCCGGCATCCCGCAACTAGTGCGGGACAGGCTCCAGGCCGGGGTGACAAGACAAAAAGAACCGTGACTGGATCCTTCACATTCGTTCAGGATGACGACAAGGCGAAGGCCGGGGTGACAATGGAGGCGGGAATGACAGTGTATTTTCTAAATTTCGGGGCATGAAACCGTGGAAATTGTTGAGTTCGGAATTTTTGGTGGATGCACCTTGGCTGAAAGTCGCTAAGGAAAAGTGCGAATTGCCGAACGGAAAGGTCATCGACGACTTTTATACGTTGTGGCAACCCGACTGGGTTCTGATTCTTGCTCGCACGACAGACTGCAAATGGGTCATGACGGAGCAATACCGCCACGGCACGGGAAAGATAGCCCTCGAGTTCCCGGCGGGGATTATCGACAAGGGCGAAACACCCGAAGAAGCCGCAATAAGAGAACTGCAAGAAGAATGCGGATACGTATTAGACGAGAGACGAAAGAACGCCGCAATGCGGCTACAGACGAGAGATGAGTGTGTTTCAAGCAATAAAACCCATTATGATTTTTGCATGGATCCTATCGCGGCGACTACGTCTTGCCCCAAGATGACAGAAACTAAGCAAGCACCTACTCCATACAACCTAAAACCTATAACCTACTTGGGTTCTTTTCCGGTGAATCCGGACAGACATCGCGGGAAGTTCCATGTGGTATTTATCGACGGTGTAGAGCGCTCGGGAAAAACAAGTTTTGACGATACCGAAGACATCGAGACATCAACGATTTCGGATAAAGAACTCCAGGCGAAAATTGCAGAGGGAATGTTCAACCACCCGCTTCAAATTGCAGGCTACTTCAAGTGGAAACTGACACAGAAGTAAAATACCCGCTAAAAATGCGCGCCATCCGTCTCCCGATTTTGATTCTCGGGCTGAACGGTGTTCCCGGTTTTGCGATTTTCAGACACTTCAATAAACTATACGGAACAAGTTCGGCAGTTCATGATGCGCAAAGTCAGGCATGCAAAAGCGAACTCGGCGTTATCGGGATCCGCCCTATCAAGCACCCGTGCGTTTTCGGAGACAACGTTTTCGGCGTAGATGCCGAAGAAACGGAACGCCTGGGCGAACTTTTCGAACGATTCCACTTCGGCACCGTCATTGACGCAAGCGGGAACTGCGCGCTGAAGGCGTGCGAATGCGACCCGGCACGCAGCCGGCTTTTGAACTACAGCCAAGGCGTTGACGCCGCCACGTTCGCCGCCCGCTACAACGCGACACTTATCCGAATTTCCGCCGACATGGTCTTTAGCGGCGACGAAAAGACAAAGCCGAACCGCCCTTACGTCGAAACCGACCCGAAAGACCCCATCCACAATTACGGCAAGCACCAGGCCGAAGCCGAAGACGCCATCATCGACATCAAGCCAGATGCCGTGATTCTCCGCGTGCCGCTCCCGATGGACTACGCGCCCGGCGGATGCGCTGGCGCTATCGACTGGATTACGTACCGTTTTCGCCCCGGACGGCCCGCAACGCTTTTTACGGACGAATACCGCAACCCGCTTTCGGGCCCGGACCTTTGCCGCACCGTGCAATACATCCTGGAACATGAATTCCCCGCAGGCATATACAACTGCGGCGGACCACGAAGCGTTTCGCTCTACAATGTCGGGCAAATCGTGAACGCCGTCGGAGGCTACCCCGCCCGCCTCCTCCACGGAGTGCCGAGAATCGAAGGCGGCCCCATGCCCCCGCGCGTCGGTGACTTGAGCATCAATTCCGAAAAACTGTACAAACTCTTGCCGCCAGGATTCATCAAGCCGTGGCCAGTATTCGACTGGCTCGTGCCCGACAGTTTCGACTGGCACAAAACTTTTGGACGCAATATTACGGATAAAAGCAAAATGGGGAGCGACGAAGCCATCACCAAATTGCTCGTCAACGGAATCGATACGGGACTGTAGCGTTAACCGTGGGTAAGGCGCAAGAACAGGTTGATCGTATGGCAGTCGCCATCATCGCCATCATTATTATTTCCGTAAACTTCTACAGTAAAATCAAAGCCGACGCCGATGGCCCAGGTATCACTCACCCACCATTCCTTGCCTATTTCATAACGGGTAAATAAGCCCATCGAGCCGCTGATGTTATTGGCAAGGGCGTTCACCCTAGCAACAGACGCATCGGCGCCACCGGCAACACCTACATAAAAGCCATACATGGGCGAAGCCGGATTCCGGAACGGATAAACCGTAAAGCCTAAGCCAAAAGCCCCATAAAAGGCATAGGCATCGTCTTTTCGATCAAATTTTCCGGCAAGGCCCCTATCTTCTTGATTAAGAATTTCATCCAAATAAACTCTATCTACGTTATAGTCTTCCTTGTAAATTTTTCCTTCGCCACTATACAACCCACCTCTGAAATTGAAGTAAAAAGTCAACAGATTGGCAAAAGACGCTCCGAATCGAAAATCTAGCGATGGAAACCCAAAGCCACTAAAACGTTCCTTTCTATGATGTTCATTATAGTGTCTGTTTTCTTCATATATTCCATCAAGGTTTCTTTGACCACCCCCCGAAGAAAAATAAAAATCGTTCACATTCAAGGCAGAGCTTAAATAAGAGACTCCCAGACCCGTACCAAAATAGAAGCCCCGGTGTTCATGCGGATTCTCTGCCCATGCGACCGTGGCAAAAACAAGAATACAGACAAGTTTTTTCAAAATTTTCATCATCTTTTAACCACGCGTTAAACGGATCGTAAGCGAAAGGACATTATCTGACCGATGCGAATCAACGGTTTTCCAAACGAGGCCACTATGCGCAAAGCCAAATCCCACACCCATCGAAAAATGGTTATTCATCCACCATTCCTTGCCAAGTTCCAGCTGGAAACCGATTCCGCCATTTCCGGTGTTCGCTCCAGAACCGTAAGCAGCAAAAAGCGTATAGCCCATAGAGCCCCCGACAAAGAGACCGTTGAACGGTGAATTTTTATTCTGGATCGGGTAGAGCGTTGCGCCAAAACCGAAATACGTTCTAAAACTGAAACCATCCGACGAAGACGGATCATCTTCATCTTCGTCCTTACGGACGTCTATACAAGCCATGTTTTCATAGCAAGTAACTTGATAACTTCTATCATAATCATCCAACGGTCCCATATAAAATCCGAAGTTAAAGACCGTATGCAAGGCGAGAAGGTTCCCGAACGCATAGCCGAACTTGAGTTCGACATGCGAAAAGGAGAATCCATTGAATTCATAGTAATCTATATCGTGGCGTTTTCTATCACGCTCATAATCATCAAAGTCTTCTCTGCTGTTATCGAAAAAGTTATAAGCGAAGCCAAAAGAAGCGCTGTTGTAAAAGCCCCTATGTTCGCGCGAAACATTTTTTTCGGCAGCGGGAACAGATTGCGCACAAGCAAAACCCGTTACACATAAAAAAAGAATTGCAATTATTTTTTTCATAAATTCATCCTTATCCAAATATAAATTCCTATCCCCGAGTTATGCGGAACAACAAACTAAAGACTCTAGCATGCCCTTCGTCATTACCTTCATAATCTTTGATAAACTTAAACACGTTGGTAAAAGCAAAGCCTACACCCAACGACCACGATTCGCTCATCCACCAATCCTTGCCAATTTCATAGCGCGTAAAAATTCCGCTATTATCAAAGGAATCAAGACCACTTTTCATATGCACGGCCCAAGCGTCAAGCCCTCCGGCAAATCCCACATACAGTCCGTTTAGTCGAGAGAGCGGATTACTGATTGGATAAACGGAGAAACCAAGACCAAGCGAAAACCTGGCGTACATAGTCTCGTGTTCCTGTTTTACAGGCGGTTCAACTTGTTTTGGTTCTACAGCGATAGATCCATCGTCTTCCAGATACCTAGAGACTCCGACTTTTTCCCGGGTATAATCAAATTCCCCACTATAAGCTCCGCCTGAAAAAAGAACATATACTGCAAACAAGTTTGCAAAAGAACATCCCAGCCGGATATCGATTGTCGGGATTTCAAAGCTGTTCAAATCCCAGGTGCTTTTCGGACCTTCTTCGTAGGAACTCACCCATTGATTTTCGAAATAAGCTCCTGATCCATAGTTATATTCAACGTCCGTGTAAAAAAGACTCGCGTACGAGAATCCAAGACCAGCGCTAAAGAACAGGCCGCGATGCTCCTGCGCCCAAGCCGCAGCAGCAACCACCAAAATAAGGACAAGTTTTTTCAACACATTCATTATTTAGCCACGCGTTAAACGGAACGAAAGCGACAACACGTTATCGGAACTATGCGATTCTATAGTTTGCCAAATCAAGCCGGTATGCGAAAAGCCGAAACCCACGCCAATAGACATGTGGTCATCGATCCACCATTCCTTGCCTATTTCCAATCCAAATCCGATTCCACCATTTCCAGTAGTTTCTTCTTCATCAGAATTTATCATGGTAAGGAAAAGCGTATATCCAACAGACGCTCCTAGAAAGAATCCATTCATGGGAGAATTCTTGTCACGGAACGGATAAATTGTCGTTCCAAATCCAAAGAACGTTCTAAAGCTGTACGCGTCATTTGAAGTCGTTTTTATCAGGCGACTCTCATCAAGGCGTTCTTCACAATTGTTCCCTACAGAACAGTCACTGTGGAACTTTTCGAAACTATAATCCAGCGATCCTGCGAAAAAGCCTAGATTAAAATCGAAATGGAGGGCGGCCAGATTCGCAAAGGCGACACCGAACTTGAATTCAGAGTATGGAAAGGTGAATCCGTTGAATTCATAATAATCCACATCTCTCGTTTTTCCGTTTTCCTTGTTATGAAGATCTTCGCGGCTGTTATCGTACCAGTTATAAGCGAACGCGAACGACATGTTGCTATAAAAGCCACGATGTTCTTGCGGTGCGGACTTGGTCTTGGCAGGAGCTGTTTGGGCACAAGCAATGCCAGCAGCACAAAAAACGAGAATTGCAATTATTTTTTTCATAAGTTCAATACCTATCGAGTAGTGCGCAAAATATATAATTTCCCCGAATGGGTTTCGCGAACCATCATGTTTCCGCAATGCAAAATCAAGGCGGAAAAATCCAGAAAAATCAGGGGTGCATTTCAAACAAACGCACAAATTCCCGATGTAACGTTTTGTCGCTATACTTATCCTCGGGAGACTGGAGTTCATCCGACGTGTAACCGCTGCGAAGCCCCGTCAAGATTATCTTTCGGGCCTGTTCGTCGTAACAAAAAATGACACGGAACGTACGGTAGGCAAGCACACCCGTTTTACCGATTTCGTCGATTTCAAGGCGGCGGCGGGTATCGTCAAACGGGCCCCGCACAAGCTGGATTTCGACAAAGCTCATAATATCGAACGGGGAATTCTTGCGGAGCCATTCGACACGTTCGTCAAACGCAGGCGTCGTTTCTATAGTCCACAAATCGCCCTCCTGTTCTTCGACCCAGCCGGCCTTGGCACCGGGGAAAGCATCTGCCATCGGGATGTAGGGCTTGATATCGAGAATCGGCGTTTCGTTCAGTAAATCGGCTTCGTCCACGTACAACGTAAGCCCATCAATTTTGAGGAGCCGCACACAGCTGAGTCCAACCGGATTCGGACGGTAAGGACTGCGGCTGGCGAAAGTTCCCACGCGATCACGACCTTTGGGAGGAACCGGCGGGCGCGTCGTCGGGCGCCAGCCTTCGTTTTCGTGAAACTGGAAAATCACCCAGATGCGTTCAAAGCCGTCCAAGTCGCGGAGCGCCATCTCGAAATTTTGTCCAGGATTCAGCACAATCCGGCCTGGATGCCCAGCAAAAAGGCGCCCCTGCCGAGGAGCGTCGTACTTATAAACGGCATCGCCATAAAATGAGCCAATAGGGAAAATTTCCATAAATTATTTATGAACGTAGGACCCAAACAGAACTATGCCAAGGGTAGTTTGATTGACCTTGCTTTCCATTGTCACCGAAGATCTATACAAACGAACCCCAATCAGCGCGCCGTTATTAAATCCGGTATCATAAGCAACTGTTAACGCGATGGAATACCCTTTTCCATTTTCATTCCGGTAGCTATAGCTATTAGAATTTTCAGCATACGCAAACCCTAAGGTCGTAGACAAATGTAAATGTTCTACAGGATAAATGACAAAGCTCGGTCCAATAACTAGGTGGTTATAATTGATTTTTCCGCCGCCTTTTTCAGTAAATTGATTCTCAAACATGCTAAGCTCTCCAGCGAGCCATGCATTGGGACTTACCTGGCCGCCCACGCGAACACCCAAAGACATTGCAAGGTTATCGCATGATTCACACATTTTGTTTATAGATTCATAGTCCACTTTTGTGGAACCTGCGCCGACACCGAGCCCGACATCGACATACACGGCAAAGGACTGTACTGCAAGCAGGAACAAAATAAGAATCGCTTTTTTCATGCTACGCCCCGAGTTTTGTTTAAATCACACTCTTTTTAATATATAAAATTTTACAGCGAGAGACTAAGTTTCCCCGCCCACAATTCTTGTCGTTGCCTGGGTGCAATAGACAAGCATTTTACCTGCATCCGCACAGGACTAACCTACAGAAAGCAACCGTCGGCTTGCGGGATAAAGTCCATGGCAGCGGCTCAAAAATGCGAAAATAAATTTTCGAGCTATGTTTTGCCCCGCTCACTTTTTCTAAATTTTTATTTGATGAAAGAAAAGGCTAAAAAACTCATTGAAAAGTACGAAGAGCTGGAATCGGAACTCGGAAATCCGGATGTTCTCGGTGACCAGACTCGTTACAACAAAATCCACAAACAGTACAAGGGTATCGAAAAAGCCGTCTTGAAGGCCAAGGAATACCTGCAGATGATGGACGACCTTGAAGAATACAAGGTCGCACTCGGCGATTCCGACCCCGAGATGGTTGCGATGGCCAAAGCAGAAATTGCAGAAATCGAAAAGAAGCTCCCCGAAGTGACTGACGAACTGCAAATTTTGATGGTGCCGAAGGATCCGTGGGATTTCCGCAACGCGACGCTCGAAATCCGCGGTGGCACGGGCGGCGACGAATCGGCGCTTTTTGCAGGCGACCTGTTCCGCATGTACCGCGGCTACTGCGACAAGATGGGCTGGAAGATGACCATCCAGGACTTGAGCGAAGGCACGGTGGGCGGCTACAAGGAAATCCGCGTGTTCATCGAAGGCGACAGCGTCTATGGCACGCTCAAGTTCGAAAGCGGCGTTCACCGCGTGCAACGCGTGCCGGAAACGGAAACGCAGGGCCGTGTGCATACGTCGGCAGCGACAGTCGCAATCCTCCCGGAAGCCGAAGAGGTCGACGTGGAAATCCGTGAAGCGGACATCCACATGGACACGTACCGTTCTTCGGGCGCTGGCGGTCAGTACATCAACAAGACGGACTCCGCAGTTCGACTCACGCATATCCCGACGGGTGTCGTGGTGAGTTGCCAGACGGAACGAAGCCAGTTGCAGAACAGACTCCACGCCATGGAAATGTTGCGCTCCAAGATTCTCGACGCGGTCATCGCGAAAAAGGAAAAGGAAGAAGCCGCAAACCGCAAGGCGTTGGTGGGTACGGGTGACCGTTCTGCCAAGATTCGCACTTACAACTATCCGCAGAACCGCGTGACCGACCATCGCATCGGCCTCACCGTTTACAATCTGGACAAGGTTGTCACAGGCGAACTTGATGAAATCATCAATGGCCTCCAGATGGCAAACGCCCAGGAAAAGCTCGGAAAGTTCAACGCTTAAAAGATGGCGGGTCGAAGCCCGCCATGACGTGCAAAGAACAACGTCATTGCGAGAGGCGAAGCCCGAAGCAATCCACGCTTTTTAGAAGGAAAGTCCAATGCCACAGCAGCAGATGACAGTTCTTGAAATCTTGAACCGCACCAAAGTCTTCTTTGAAAAGAAGGGTATTCCTGATGCACGGCTCGATGCCGAGTACATCATCAGCTACGGTCTCAAGATGAAGAACCGCATGGATCTGTACCTGAACTTCGAGAAACCGCTCACGCCAGCGGAGCTGGACGTGCTTCGCACGATGGTTGCACGCCGTGCAACGCGTGAGCCGCTGCAGCACATCATCGGCGACACGAGCTTCCGCGGGTTCATCATCAAGTGCGACCGCAGGGCGCTCATTCCGCGCCCGGAAACGGAATCGCTTGTGGACATGGCGGCAGAAAGCCTCAAGGGTATAGAAAATCCGTTCATCGTTGAAATCGGCACGGGCACAGGCGCAATCTCGATTTCCTGCGCAAAAGAAATCGCAGGCGCAAAAGTCCTGGCAACAGACATCTCCGAAGACGCTCTCGCCCTTGCACGTACAAACGCAGAAGCGAACGGATTCGGCGAGAATCCCGACGCGGCAGGAAGCGCAGCTCCATCGGCGAGTTCGACAGGCTCACCAACCAGCTCAGGAACCTTACAGTTCGCGCAGGGCGACTTGCTGGATGCCGTGACAGCCGACGTTATCGCAAATGCCGTCGGCACCTCGGCGGACTCAGGGACCTTACCTAAAATCGACTGCCTTATAGCAAATCTCCCCTATATTCCCGACGGCGAAAAAGACAAGCTCCAACCCGAAGTCGCAAAGTACGACCCAGCACTCGCCTTGTTCGGCGGTGCAGACGGTCTTGACCTCGTCCGCAAACTTTTGAAGCAAACCGAAGGACGCCTCAAGCCCGGAGCCTCTATTTTGCTCGAAATCGGATCGGAACAGGGCGAAATGCTCAAAGATGAAGCCGCCAACTACCCATGGCTAGACTTTACAGGCATTCATAAAGACTTTTGCAACAACGTTCGCTTCGTAAGCTACAAGGCGAAATAGTCCTATCCTTAACCCACGGTAGCCAAGATGAAGAAAATCATTCTCGTTCTATTGATGTTATTCTGCTGCGGAACGGCTCTTGCAGAATCCACCGATCACTACACTTCGAATTCCGACACGCTAAAACGCACCCCAAGAAGGAGCAGTTTTTACATAAACGGCGGCTTCGGTTTCGACTTTACGCACATCAGCTACAACCATGAATACCATGAGCAAAAAGTCAAATATAGCGGTAACGGATTCGGCATCGTAGGAGACCTCTCGCTGGGTTGCCTCATCAAGGAATTCATAGCGGTTTACGGATCATTCGAAGTCGTCTCCTATGACGGAAAATACGACCTGAAAAATGTCAAGAAAAAGTACAGTTTTATCGATGACGAAATCGACGACATCGCCTTGCTAGGCGGTATCGGCGTGACCGGGTTCCCTTTTTCGCGCGCCAACAACTTTTCGCAGGGAATTTTCTTTGGCGGTAAATTGCTATTTGGTGCAATCATGATGCAGGAGCCCTTCGGGAATTACGACAACTACGACCTCCGCAACTTCTCACAACAAGATAAGGATTATTTTGTAATCGGTTTAGATTTGGAACTCGGCAAGGACTGGAAAATTTCAGACCGAATATCCATAGGAGTCGCCCTGAGATGGCAGTTCCTCGGAATCGTCTCCGGCGATGACACCCTCGTAGACGACGATGACTGGGCAAACTACGAGCATAACCACATGGGAAATTCCGTGCAGTTGATGTTGCGGCTCAACCGGAGATAGGGATTGTTCCACTCCATTTCTATGCAGGTACCGTATGGTTCCTCCTTTCGTAAAAAAGACTAATAATTCAGGCAACGCGGTTTTCACCGCGTTTTTTTAGCTGCAGACCGTGCAACCGAGAGCAGAGAGTACAAACGTTTCGCTTTCGCCCATACGGTAGAACGGGATCAATGCGTCATCGTCGATGGCTGTATCGTCGTTACCGTTCAACTGCATCAGTTCGCCAATGCGGCGCTTGAAGATGGAAAAGCCAGAATCCCACGGCGTTTGTTCCGGGATTTCGACTACATGCTTGTTTACCTTTATCATTTTGCGATTCATATTTCACCTTTTTGGCGTTCAGTGTTCTTACGAGCACTAATATAGAATCGCCAAATGTCATAAGCTGACATTTTGAGCAGTAGTTAAATTTTTTTCAAAAAAAATGGATGACACACTTATGCAAATTCCAGCTAGGTTCCGGCTCAAGGCCGGATTGACGAAGGAGCCGAGAGTAGCACGAAAGTTTGCTTTCGTATTACCGAGGCGAACAAGTCAAGCTTCGAAGAAGAATGACGAAGGAGCCGAGAGTAGCACGAAAGTTTGCTTTCGTATTACCGAGGCGAACAAGTCAAGCTTCGAAGAAGAATGACGAAGGAGCCGAGAGTAGCGCGAAAGTTTGCTTTCGTATTACCGAGGCGAACAAGTCAAGCTTCGAAGAAGAATGACGAAGGAGCCGAGAGTAGCGCGAAAGTTTGCTTTCGTATTACCGAGGCGAACAAGTCAAGCTTCGAAGAAGAATGACGATGCACAGGAAGCCTTATTCAATCACCGTCGCGGTGACCTGTGCGTGTCCAGCCTTGTCCAGCCCAAGGGCCTTCCCCGCCGCTTCGCTCAAGTCCAGCACCCGCTTTTTGACAAACGGGCCACGGTCATTGACGCGCACCACTACAGATGCGCCAGTTTTCTTGCGTACGATTCTCAGTTTCGTACCGAACGGAAGCGTCCGGTGAGCGCAGGTAAAGTCATCCTTATCAAAATATTCACCGCTTGCGGTCTTTTTGCCGTCAAAGCCCCGACCATAAAAACTGGCATCGCCCGAGAACGTATAACCGATTTTGGCCTTCTTCTGAGCGTACACAGGCTTTCCGCCCATACGGTCGTAACCCCTACGGTGTGTCGCTCCGCTGCACCCCGAAAAGGCAAACAATGTACAGAGTAAAATTACAAAGGAAAGCCGGGCGAACATGGCGCCCCCTATTCAAAATCGTACATACTGTTGTACGTATTCTCTAGGATTTCATCTTCCTTGCTAATGATTTCAGCCTTTCTTTCTGCGGGCTTGGCATTCAATTCTTCGTAATACTGCCCGGATTTCTTGTCGATATTTTCGATGTTCTGGGCCGTGCGCTTGCGCAAGCGGGCCAATTCGTCATCGGTTATCGAAATACGCGTATTGAGCAAGTATGCAGCGCGTTTGCCCCACGGCGTCGCGCCATGCTGATCTCGAAGCGTACGGTAAATGGCAACGGCACTATCGAGACGTTCCGGGGACATCTGGAAATAAATAGCCTTCATGTAAAGCGCCTGGATGCCCGATTGCGTCTGCGGATAATCCTTGTACAAACTATCAAATGCGAAAAATGCAGTCGCGTAAGCGGAGTCCACCTGATCCATCTTGGTTACCGGCATCTCGGAAGCCACAGTCCACAAGCTTTCGGCAATCATGTAGCGGTCTCTAGCCTCGTCTTCGCGCGTTTTCATCGTGACGCGCATACCGAGGTTCGTTTGCGCCTGCTTCGCGTAATCGGTATTCGGGAACTTTTCGATGATTTCCTTGTACATTTCTTCGGCGGTGTCGGGATCGTTCAGAAACTCGTCATAGACAAACGCCCTTGCATACGAAGCTCGCATGACGCTGGCAGAATCATTAGAGTTTTCAATTACGTTCGTCAGTCTCGCAATGGCGCTGTCCGCTTCGGAAAGCTTGAGCAAGAAAAGTTCCGCTATCATGAATTCAGTTTTATAGAACGATTTCATGTCAGGGATGGAATCCTTGCTTTCGAGAAGTTCCTGATTACGGTCGCGCATCGAGATAAGGTTTCTCAAGGCATTGCGGCGTTCACGGGACTTGCGGGCATATTCGCTTATGGACCTTGCAATGTAGCTGCTGTCGTAATAGGCCATCGCAAGTTCATAATCCATCTTTTTAGTCTGCTCGTAATCGCCCATATTGAAGTAACTACGGGAAGAGGATTCCGTCTTCGGATATTCCGTATTGATCTTGTTAAATATCACGAAAGCATCGGCGTTACGCCCCGCCAAAAGCGTGAGTTCACCGATACGGACCAAGTAAAACGGTCGTTTCTTTTCGTATTCCTCGACCTTGTAAAGTTCCTTGAATTCATCGGCAGCCTGCAAATACTTTTTATCGTTCGCCAGGCATTCCGCAGACTGCTCGCCAGCCGTCTGGCGTTCGCGCTCGTTCAGGATCTTGATTTCCTTCGCATTGTAATGCTGGTGTGCCTTGTCCCAACTTTCCATCTTGAAGTAAAGCCCTGCCAAGCGGAAATGCGCCTTGCCCTTCATGTAGGGCGTTCCGCTCGTATCGGCAAGCACGGCCTCCAAAGCGGCAATCGCCTGCTCGGGCGCTTCCGACTTTTCGTCCAGAAGCGAAAGCAAATTCAGTCCCTGGAAGTAATACGGGTGATCCTTGGACGCCACGACGGGTTCCAACGCAAAGCGACTGATATTGTATTCCTGGTTGCGGTAGAGGCAATAGGCACGCTGGTATTCTACGGCACGCATGGAATCGTTGTCTGCAAAATAGCGTTCATATTCGTCGTACTTGACGATAGCCTTGGGCCAGTCGGCCTTGTGCCTGTAGGATTCCGCGATGAGGAACACTGCTTCGGCGGTACGTTTCTTGTTGTCCGGGAAACGCTCCAGCACGCGGGAACCTTTTTCGATTATTTTTTCATACTTTTGCGATTCTTCGCTGCCCGGATAGGACTGAGTCTCGTCCGGGACGCTATCCAGACGCGCCGTACGCAATTCGGTCGCTTCGTCGTAGAGCCTTTCCGCATTGAACATGTGATTCAGATATGCACAACACGTGCAACCATCCAACAGGGCGACAAACAGGAACAGCGCTATAAAACGACCTAAAAACATACAGACACAAAATAGATATTTACGAGCTAAAATTCCAGTAAAAGCGGCAGATAATCGCAAAGTTTCATGCCCGTGGGAGGCAAAGTGCTGCGATCCAGGCGGACCATACGCACTTCGGCGGGTTTTCCGACGATACGGGCAAGGATTTCGAAGTTGTCGCGGGTTTCCCAGACGACCGCATCCATGACCACGCCATCGCCGCAGACGGTTTCACCCGTATTGTTGCCGATACCGGATATTCTGGAATTTTGCTTCATGAGTCTCGAAAAAATTTCAGGGGCGACGCCCAAGTGATTCGAAGTCGATGACGAATCATAGACCGTCACATGGACTTCCTTAAATCGGTTCGAATTATCGAAGACGATTGTATAAGTGTGGTGATATGGCGCTTCGTAAAAGGATTCCTGCCAGACAAACCGTTTCACTTGTTTAAAATTCGACAAGGAGTACTTCTTGAAAAATTCCTGCGAAGAGGCGCCGTAGCGAACAAGATAATGGCCTAATTTGGTCGAAAAATCATGTTTCTGTTCGGGCTCCATCGACCCGCGGAGGCTATCGACAGCACGGTTCAAGTTGGCAGTAAGCCCGTTATTGAATTCCTCGATGACCACCCTGCGGGCTTGTTCCACCTCGGAAAGGCGAAGCTTTATGTCCGGGTATTCCGGATCGTTTTTCAAGATGTAGTTGAATTCGCGGCGGGACAAATCGAACATGTGGTTCTTGAGGTAAGCGATTCCAAGCGCTTCACGGAGCGGCAAGTTTTCAGGGTAACGTTCCACCAACGGCGAGAGGATGTCGCATGCAACTTGCGCACGGTCCCTGGCAGAGCCGGCATAGCCGTCCTTTCCTGGGGGAACCTTTTCGCCAATGGTCGCCATCGCACGGCGAGCTTTTTCAAAATCCGGGCGGAAAGCGAGAATACGCTGGTAAGTCTTTTCGGCAACATCAAACTTGCCATTGTATTCGGCAAGGTTGCCACGCAAAAGCATCAACTCCGAAGAGAGCGGGAACTGTGTCAAAGCATATTCTACGACAAGCGAAGAGCTGTCCAAGGAGCCCGCATCATGATAGACTTTCGCCAATAGCTCGAACGCCCGTTGCGAGTCGCCCGACGAAAGACTGATAGCCGCCCGGCATTCGAGAGCCGCTTCCTTCGTGTTCGAATTCTTGAGCAAAAGTTCGGCGTACCAAAGCCTGATTTCATAAATGGACGGAGCCCGGGTACTCGCCATTTTCGCAAGTTCAAGCGCCACGGTCAAATTCCCGGCCAACAACGACTTACGGCTGTCCAAGTAAAAGCTGATTCCCGTATTCGGGTAGCGCGCCATAAGGCGCCCAATCAGGAGATCCGCACGGTCACGCATCGTCTCCGTCACAGAGTCCATGCTGAACAACGTATTGACTTCACCCCAAACCGCGGCATCGACATTCGGGTACAAAAGCACCAATGCATCATAGATTTCGTAGGCAGCCTTTGCAGCCCCGCTCCGCGAAAGTTCACCCGCCCGGCGGAATTCAGCTTGAGCCTGCACCGGAAGCCTTTCGACATCGGCCTTGAAGTTCGGCGCATCACCGTTCAGGACCGACGTCCCGGATTCAAGCCCGAACGGGACATCATCCACAACAGTTTTAGAAGGACCATACTTGTTGTAAAGTTTGTATCCGCCATAAGCAACCAGCGCACCAAAGAAAACAACCAAGAAAAGGTACGCCGCCGCACGAGATGCAGATGAAGTATTCGCCATCAGACTTCCAATTAAAGTTCCAAAAAGTCGGCCAGTTTTTCTTTATGTTCCTTGCTCTTCTGCAAGCGACGCAAAGTCTTGTTCTTGATCTGGCGGACACGTTCACGGCTAAGCTTGAGGTCTTCGCCGATGTCCTTGAGCGTCGTATCTTCGACCGTATCGAGGCCGTAGAACATGCGGAGGATTTCTTCTTCGCGCTGCGGTAAGGACGACAACGTTTCCTGGATGAGTTTGCGACGTTCTTCGCGTTCCATGTCCTCGTCCTGGTTGCCATCGCTGCCGAGCACGTCCATAAGCGTACTCACGGAATCCGCACTCGAAACGCCGGCGTCATCGCCAATCGGGGCATCGAGCGAAATATCGACAATCTTTTCCATGACTTCGACGATATCGCGTTCGTAGGCGGAAAATTCCTCCATCGAAATAGTCTTGTCGTAATCACCGCCGTTCTGCATCAAGGCACGCTTGAAGCGGTTCACCAAAGCAAGCTTGTTTGGCGGAATGCGGACGGCGCCCACCTGTTCGAACAAAGCCTTCTGGATGGACTGACGGATCCACCACACAGCGTAGCTGATGAACTTCACGTCCTTGTCCATGTCAAAGCGTTTTGCCGCCTTGAATAGACCGAGATTACCTTCGTTGATAAGGTCCAAAAGCGAGAGACCGCGTCCCTGGTACTTGCGGGCGACACTCACCACAAATCGCAAGTTACCACGGATAAGGCGCTGCAAGGCAGACTTTCGAATTTCTTCGGTTTCACCGTTCTTGATGATTTTCAACAGCGCGGATTCCTCCTGCGGAGTCAGCGTAGGATACCGATTCAAGTCACGAAAATAAAGAGCTTCGTTAAAATCACTCATAAATACAACACCTTTCGTCTTGGACAAACCGTCTTCGACTCTTTCAAATATGGTTTTTTATGCTGATTTCGTCAATTCCTTGAGTTTATCATACGGGTAAATTCCCGAACGGTGACCATCACTGAAGGAAAGTCCCACTGCATAGCGTCCTATCGACTGGACATGATCAAGTTTTACATCCAAGGGAACAGTCGAATCGTCCAAAAGTTTTTCTCCGGTGTGCTCATCGACACACAGCGCGCACGGACAAGCTAAGCGAAGTGTACGTACATCGCAAACGCCGCGAGTACCGTCATTCCATTCAAAACCGAGCTTTCCCTCTTTTGTCCTGAAAACTTTCTTTGGCTGGATCATGCATCCTCCACGGGCAACTGTTCGAAATCGTAATTGAAGTTCTTAAGAATACCATCTCCCTCGGACGCAAACATCGAAAGCGTGCGAACCACATTTTCTGCAGCTTCCATAAAGACTTTTGCCGATTCGGAGTTCGGGTAGCGAAGCACCGCCGGAGTACCTTCATCGCCGCAACCGGCAACGGCAGGTTCCAGCGGGATTTTTCCGATAAGCGGAACGCCCCACTTTTCCGCAATTTTTTGGCCGCCACCAGCAGGGAAAATATTGTGGTGCTTGCCGCATTCATCACAAATGAAATAGCTCATGTTCTCGATGACACCGATGACAGGAACGCCCACGTTATCGAACATGGCGATCCCCTTGCGGCAATCGGCGAGAGCCACCTCTTGCGGAGTTGTCACGACAACCGCGCCTGCCATGGGGCAGTTCTGCGTGAGCGTGAGCTGGATGTCGCCCGTTCCCGGAGGAAAGTCGACAAGGAGATAGTCAAGCTTGCCCCAGCGCACGTGATGGATGAAATGCTGGATCATCTGCGAAACCATCGGTCCACGCCAGATGGTCGCCTTGTCAGAGTCCGCGAACATGCACATGGAGACGATGCTGATGCCGCCCTTCGCCTCGACCGGCGCAATCGTATTGTCCTCGAAAACTTCGGGAGCCTTGTCTATACCGAACATGAGACCCATACTCGGGCCGTAGATGTCGGCATCGAGAATGCCTACGCGGGCACCGGAGAGGCTGAGCGCCATGGCGAGGTTCGCCGTCACGGTCGATTTACCGACCCCCCCCTTGCCACTGGCAACGGCGACCACGTGCGCCACTTCGCCGATATGGGAATTCTGCGGAGCCTTCGCGGCGGAATTGTCATCGCCCACGCGGCCCTGTGAAGACGTGAGCGTCACCTCGACTTCGCTTGCGCCAAGACTTTTGACGATAGCGATGCACTGGTCCTTGAAGCGGTCACGAATCGGGCATGCCGGGGTTGTGAGACGCAAATCAAAGGAAACTTTCGAGCCCTCGATTTTCAGATTTTGAACAAAGTTTAATTCCACGATATTCTTGTGCAAGTCCGGGTCCTGGACTGCACGCAAGGCACTCAAGATATTCTGTTCATTCAGTTGCATGTTTACAGCTCGGCTCTACGAGCCTTTGGGCTATGGGGTCGCTCGCAAGCTCGCTTTGAGATATGGGTAAAGAATTTTGCTTTAATTTAACAAATCGCAGTCCGTCATCCTGAGCAATGCGAAGGTTCCAGGACTCTTTGAGACTAGATTTCTCGGGTTCTGAATGACAAAAAAAAGACAGATACCGAAGTATATGTCTTTTTGAAGTGTGCAATTTTTAAAGTGCCTTAAAAACGCAAAAGTGCGCGAAAATTAAATCTTGATCTTTGCGCCCATGAGTTTCACGAATTCGCGGACAATCGCCGTATCGCCAGGCCATGCCGGAGCCGTTACCAAGTTGCGATCTACGACAGCTTCGTCAACATTCACAGGCACATACGTACCACCGGCAAGAGTGATGTCCGGGCCTACAGCCGGGTAAGCCGTCGCCTTGTAGCCTTTCAGCACGCCTGCAGCGGCAAGCACTTGCGGACCATGGCAAATCGCAGCCACCGGCTTTTTCGCCTTGAAAAATTCCTTCACGATTTTGAGCACACGTTCGTTCAAACGGATGTATTCCGGAGCACGGCCACCCGTAATGAACAAGCCTTCGTAATCCTTCACCTGCACAGCATCGAAATCCGCCGTGAGGGCAAAGTTATGGCCACGAGACTCGGAATAAGTCTGTTCCCCCAAGAAATCATGAACTGCCGTAGCAACAGTTTCGCCGGCCTTCTTGTCGGGGCACACGGCATCCACCTGGTAACCCAACATGGACATCGACTGGAACGGGACCATGGTTTCATAGTCTTCGGTAAAATCGCCACAAAGAAGCAAAACCTTTTTTGCCATTTTTGCCATTATAAACTCCTGATAGATTAATAGCTTGTTTTCTTTTTTACAACCAACCTAAGATTGGTCATAAGAAAATACATAAATTACTACAGGAATGCGATCACATTTAATTTTTTTAACAAAATGGTTGACTATTGGTTATTAGTCAATAGTCATCGGTCATTAGTCAAGACCAGTCACCGATTGCAGCCCATCAAGTAAATTCCGCCGGCGCAGGCGGCAACTCCAAGCACAAAACTTGCGAGCGCGTAAATTGCGAACATCCCTATCTTACCGTTTTGCAGAAGCACGAGGTTTTCATTTGCAAACGTGCTGAACGTGGTAAAGCCACCGCAAAAACCCGTCACCAAAAGCAGTTTGAGGTTCGGCGAAAGGCTGTCACACTTGAGGAACAGCCCCGAGAAAATCCCGATGCAAAGGCAACCGAGAACGTTCGCCACAAACGTCGGCCACGGGAATCCGGCCGCTTTCGGAATCACAAGCGAAAGGAAGTAGCGAAGTACGCTACCGAGAGCACCGCCGACTGCCACGTATAAGAAATTCATTTCGGGACCTTTTAAAGTTTAGTGATTAGTGGTTAGTGATTAGTAAACAGTGGTTAGTGGTTGGTGACGGTAGCTATGGGGTCGCACTGAAGTGCTCTGAGGTCGCTTCGCTTTGGGGACGCTCGCAAGCTCGCTTTGAGCACTTTTAGTTAAAATAAGCTCATAGCCCAAAGGCACAAAGTGCCGAGCCCATACCCCAAAGCACCCGATAGGGTGCGTGCCCATAGCCAAACATTCTCGTATTTCATCATGACAGCGAGAACTTCGGCATTCTAAGGAGATGCGTCATGCAGGGCGGCCATTCCTCTTCGTAGTGGCTTACCAGGATGATGGTCGTCTGCGTCGAAAGCAGTTGCAACAGGTGGAACAGCTTTTCGCGGTACTCGCCCTTGAGGCCTTGCGTCGGTTCGTCGAGCAACAGCACCTCCGGCGGACGGATTGCGGCTCGCGCCATCAGCACCAGGCGCTTGTCAATCGGCGAAATCTTGCGGATGGAAATCGTCGGGTCTTCAAAGCCCAAGTAATTAAGCCATTCGCGGGCCTTCGCCTTCTCTTCCCAAGTGATGTTTTCGGCGCGGCAGAGATTCGGCGTGAATCCCGTACAAAGGACCTCCAACAAATTCAAATCTTCGCGGTACTGGAGTGCCATTTCCGGCGAGAAGAATCCGAGTTTTGCCTTGTGGTCCCAAATGTTGAGGCCATGCCCCGGGCGTTCGCCCAAGAGCGTAATGTCGTTGTTGTAAATCTGCGGATGGTCTGCCGTGAGCATGCCGAGGAGCGTACTCTTGCCGGCTCCGTTTTCGCCCATGACCGCCCAATGTTCACCCTTGCGAACCGTCCAGTTCAAATCCTTGATGACATCCGTATCGCCAAAACGGACGTTGACATGTTTCAAATCAAAAAGTATTTTCGCACCAGAATTGACTGGATCCTGCTCCTTCGAACCTAACTCCACTAAGGGGCTGAAGCCCCTAGTCTCGTATATCGCTTCGCTCAGGATGACACTGTTATTGTCATTCCCATTCTCTCGTCTCTCGTCTGTAGGCTCGCTAGAGTCGTTCTCTTGTCTAAGATCTACGATCTCATAATCTTTCAGTTCTGCTTTCTTGAACTTCGGGGTCGCTGCGGCTTTCGGGAGTTCGCCTGCGTACTGCGTAAAAGTCTTGTCCGCATAAACGAATGCCGGAATTTCCGGAAGCAGTTCATCTTCACGAGCGAGGCGCACCACCAAATTCAAGCCCGGACGTTTCGCGAGGTCAGTAACGCAACCCGCCAAATGCGCACGGTACTCCGGGTCGAGTCCGCCGAACAAATCATTGAAATAAATCCATTCCGGCTTTTCCATCCACATGCGGGCCAAGAGCACTCGGCGCAGTTCGCCGTTCGAAAGGCTCAACAGCTTGCGGTCAAGAATTCCTTCGGCAAGGTCTGCAATGTTCAGCGCCTCACCAAGTTTATCCGGATCGGTCAACGGCCACGCCATATCATCAATATAGCGGTCCGTCTGCAAAAAGAACTTCTTGTCCAAAAGCAAGTTGCGCACCAGAGGAGCTTCCGCATCGTGCAAGCTGATAAAACGCTGCTGGAAGAACGGCGCAAGCGCCTGCTGGATTTTACGTTGTACCGCCTCCGACATGGTGGAGACGTTTTCACGTTGATTCAAAAAATGAGTAATGACTCGGTCAAGATCTTCGCCCTCGGTGCTGAAAATCTGCACCTGCGGAAACATCTCGATCAGAGCTTCAAAGCGCTTGAATTCCATGCGCCCAAAGATAGAAAAAAAACGGATATCATTATTCTTTCTTCGAGGATTTCTTCGAGGAGCGACGTTTCGGTTTCAATCGCTTAAGGGGATCGTACGGCTCTTTACACTCTTCAAAATTTTCAAACTTGCCTTTATAGAAAACGACTCGCCGCACGGCAGGCAAACCAGCCCTCAATGCCCAATTTTCATCTTCGCTTTCATCCGTTATCGAAAGTAACTGACCAGCATCATCGTAAGCAAACACAAACCTTACGACCTCTTTTCTCGATTTTAAACTGGCAGGAACAAAAATGAACGGGATCGCTTTCCCATAAGATTCCTGAATTTGTTCATAAGACTTGAGTTTTCCGTTTTCGCCATATTCGTGTTTTATGATAAATGCATGAGGATCAAACCGCAATCCAGGGAAAAAAGTTTCTTCATAGAAAGCAGAATCCAGCACCTCGTTGCCCGCCGCGTCAAACAGCTTTGTCCGAGAAGCCACAGACTCATAAAACGATATTTTTTCCGAAGTTTCCTTAATTAATTTTCCATTCTCGAAATAACGATTAATTTCCTCTTCATATCGGTCCGTTCCGTATTGAACCGTTTCGCGATTTTCCTTAAGCTTTCTCTTGTAAAAACCGACCTTGCGCCCCGACTTGTCAAGAATATTCACGCTGTAATTTGCAGTATCGTTCGAGGAATATTCATAATGAAAAACCCGATCACCATATTCATACTCAACGAGGCGCTGCAAGCTATCAAACAACATTTTATCCGCATAAAATTCATTGCCTACATACAAGGATCCTTCGACATAAGTTTCGCGTGTCTTGGATGCATAACCAAGTAATTTTCCAGAAACTGGATCCAGTTCCATTTTATCTTCACTAATCACCTCGTCACAACGTCCGTCATGCCACTTGCAAGCAACACATTCCGTCACGATTCCTTTCCTGCGCCTACCCACATACAAACTTGAGTCCCCAGAAAGGTCAGTTTTCAACGAAACAACAGAATCCGCAGATTCCGCCTGAATCACTTTTGCAACCCGGAAACAACTATCGTCTTTTGAATACCGCGTAATTACGGTTCCCTCGCCCCACCTTGAACGGAGTTCCCCTTCCAGAGAATCCTTCTCGTATCGTTGCGAGAATTCATATCCAGTGCGATTTCCAGACCTATCATATGGCCTGACTAAATAATCCGCCGCGGCGCCAATTTCCAAAAACGCTTTCGGATCAAGATTATTAGCCCACAACTGGTCCGGCAAAGCTCTACATACGATTCCCTGCGGCAAGGTCTTCGAAAATTGCAACATACTCAATGCACTTTCCGGACCACCGGAACCATCGCCCGACAAGTAAACGCCCGAATCCAAGGAGTGCGCACGATAAGCGTGATAGCCGCAAAACGCGGCGACAAACAAAAGCGGGGCCGCAACGATTAGCAGAATTTTCGTGGACTTTTTCATTTAGATACACTTAAATACAATTTTCCTTAAAATACCATTTTGAATGTCCGAAAAAAAAATTTTTCCCTGATTTTTCCGTTTTTTACGTCAAAATAGCAGAAAAACACCCATTTTTGACGTAATTTTACACATAAATTATTCATTTTCGATAAAAATCACAGAATTTTTTCAATTTTTCAGGCCCTTTTTTGCCTTAAAAGGCTGGATTTCACTGCATTTTACCTCTTAAGCCCCTCAAAAAAGCAAAAATATTACAGACAACGTTAAAATTTTACGTAAAAAAGCGCCCAAAAAGCCAAAATCTTACGTAAAAAACGCCATTTTTTCAATTTTTTGCTTTCTCGCGGCTTTTTTAGGGGTGACAATTCAACAAAAAACTCCCAGCCGGAGCCGAGAGCTTGTGAGGAGGAAAGTATCTTAAGCTTTAGAACTTGTTGAAGAAGTCCCAAGTGGTTTCTGGCACCCAAGACTGACGCTGACCAGGGTCCTTGTGATCCCAGATGTGACCGCCGTTCTGCGTGCACCAACGAACCGGGAAACGTTCTTCGACGGTCGTATAGTCGTAGCAGACGTGTGGACCGCTGCCGCCGTATTCCTGAGCGCGTTCGTTCTTGGCCTTGCCGCCTTCGGAATTGAGTTCCAGGATAATGTCGCGAGCGGCACGTCCCATTTCAGGGCGGCACAAGTCATCCTGCAAGCCGAGCACGCCCATCCAGCCGATGCCCATTTTCTTGCGCTGCGGGAGCCAAATATTGCGTTCGGCGGTTTCATAGACAGCGACCGCACGGAGCACATCCTGATGGTTCCAGGAAAGTCCATTACTGAACATGGAGCCGTAGCTAAAGCCTGTCGAGAACACGCGGCTAGAATCAATGCAGAAGTTCCCTTCGAGCATGGCCAAAAGTTCATCGAAGAGCAGGTAGTCATCTTGTGCCCACGGGGCCTGATTTCCGTTGCCCTCGGGAGCGACAAAAATTACAGTTTCATCCTTGTCAAACTGCTTCAGGCCATAGTAGCCTTCATCCTGCACGCCGCCGGCCCAGCCGCCCATGCACTGCATTCCGAAAATGAGTTTGTACGGTTTGTTCTTGTCGTAACTCTTGGGGATATCGATGCGCACGGTACGCGTCCCCTTGCTCCACTTGAATTCGATATAGGGTTTGTCACCGCGATACTTGTAGTCGAGCTTGGTATCCTTGCCACAACCGCGCGTCGGTACCGGATCGTTCTTGAGGCCCCAGCCGTAAGCATACTCCGGCTGGACGACTTTCTTTTTCAATTTAAGCGCGACGTTTGTATCCAAGTTGGCAAGCGCGACCGTCAACGTGTCATAATCGGCTGCAACCACACGGAGGTCATCACCATCGCCTTCCTTGGCAAGTCCGCGGGCAACGGCCTCGCCGAACGAAGCCCCGTAATTTCCTTTGGACGTAAAGCGGAACGTGCTCCTGGCGCTGCCCACGCTCACGCGGGCGAAATAAGCTCCCTGAGCCTTGACGATGGACTGCATGTCCAGCGTTCCTGAGCCATAAACCGTCTCGTTCAAGACGCGAGAACCCACCGCATCGAAAATCTGTACGCGGACAGGTTCATTTGTACTTTGAGAATAAGACAAGACTCCGTTCATCACGCTCACGTAACCGACAGACTGTCTTGCCATGTGGATGGCATCGATATTGCCTTTCCCAGTAGAATCGCCAACAGCCGTCGAATCCTTTGAATCTTCCTTGACAATCTTGAATTCGCCCTTTACGTCGGTCGTCGTCTTGAGACCGTTCTTCAAAAGTTCGACAGAAGCCTTTTCAATAGCCTTGCCGCTTTCGTCACTAACCTTGCCCGTAAGCGTAAAGGCCTGAGCCGATGCCACCATAGCAATCGCCATCGCAGCACATTTTAAACCAAAATGGTTCATAGTTGTTCTCCTTTTGTATCATTCCTAACTCTTTATCCCCGAGGGACGAGTCCTCCAAACTGATTTGATACATGCAAGGAGAAACACCACGCACAAACGTGGAAAAAAACAAAACCAAGCATGAACACACCAGTGTTCTTCCTAACGGAACCCAATAGTAATATACCCTCGTATGTGCAGTCTATCACAAACTGCAAAAGCAGTTTCATTGACAATTAGTCCACAGCGTTCGCTCAAAACAAGGCGATTTTGTCCAAAACATGCAACTAAATGAAATTTTTCTCGATTTTAGTAGCATAAATTTTACTTTATGTAAAATTTTCAAGATCTGGTTCCACTTATTTATGCTACAAAAATTGAATTTTTTCCAATTATGTAGCATATACAACTAGCAAAAGTCACAAAAGGCATCCATTTTTCATTACATTGTTCAAAAAACGTGCTACTAAATTTCGGTTTTATGCTTTTTTGTAGCACATTTTGGCAAAAAAAGGGTGATTTTTTGGGAAAATCAGCGGAAAATCGCAAACAACAAAGCAAGCAAGTTTTTCTTTGCTATAATTACCGGCGATGAATTCCCTTTTGACAAAAGCAATCGACCAGGAACGCCTCACGCCAGCGGAAGGGCTCGAAATCCTGAAAAACGTCCCGTGGACAGAAGTCGTCGAGGCTGCCGACACTGTACGTCACGCCAAACTCCCCGGTAACCGCGTCGGCTACACGGCGTTCCGTATCGTGAACTACACGAATGTTTGCGAAGTGACTTGCAGTTTTTGCAGTTTTTGCCGGAGCGCCCACAGCCCCGAAGCATACGTCTTGAGCTTGGACGAAATCCGCCAAAAGACGTGTGAAGCCAAAGCCAAAGGCGCCGACCAGATTTTTTTGCAAGGTGGCGTCAACAGGGAAATCCCTCTCAGCTATTACACCGACGTTCTGAAGATGCTCACACGGGAACTGGGCGTAAAAGTGCGCGGATTTTCACCCGTTGAACTTGTCCGCATCGCGGAATTCAACAACATGGCGCTTGACGACTTGCTCGACGTGCTGAAAGACGCCGGGCTCAGTTCCGTCCCGGGCGCGGGCGCCGAAATTCTCTCCGACCGCATGCGTCAAATTCTGAGCCCCAAAAAGCTCCCCGCGCAGCAGTGGTGCGACACGCTTGCCGCCTGCCACAAAAAGGGACTCCCCGGCAGTGCGAACATCGTCATCGGCAGTGCCGAAACCGCAGAAGAAATCATCGAGCATCTCGAATACGTCCGCAAGACGCAGGACATCGCCCACGGATTCAAGAGTTTTGTCGTGTGGACGTTCCAGCCGCAAACGGACAAGTTCCCCATCCGTCACGTTCGCGGCGACGAATACCTCAAGCTGCTCGCGCTCAGCCGCCTGTACCTCGACAACGTCCCGCACATCGAAGTTTCGCTCCTCGGCATGGGCCTTTCGCTCGGCGAACTCGGACTGCACGCCGGCGCCGACGACATCAACAGCATCGTCATCGAAGAAAACGTGCTCAAGAACCACGGCCTCACGACCATCGAACAGGCCGAAACGTTCATCAGAAACGCCGGATTCACTCCCTACCGCCGCTCGCTCTGTTTCGACTAAAACAAAAGCCGCCGCTCCGTTTTAAATACTTTTTGTTTAGATTAATAAAGTGCCGCAAGCACAACCACCTCTTTCAAGAAGGAGCGCTTATGAGCTGGGAATGTAAATACCTCAACGAGACGTTTTGCAACAAACGTCAACAAGAATGCGATCCCGGCGCCAAAGGCTGCGTCCTCCAGGGGAGATTCGTCTTTCCGCTAAAAGAAAAGACGAAGGCCCAAAAGAAGAGCAAATAAAAAAGACCCCCTTTCGAGAGTCTTTAAAAGCCAAGGCTTCGTGCGCTTCACATTGAAATTTTTCGAACATGACCTTGCGCATTTCACTTCGCAAGCAAGTCGCCAATGATTCCACTCAAATGAGACGCAAAATCTCCTGGGCAGTCTGTTCGGCAAATGCATTATCCTGCACAAAACGGCGAACTTCCGTCGGATTGATGCGGGCGTATTCGGAAAGCGCACGACCAATGCCGTTACGGATGTAGTAATCATCATCCTTTGCACAAGTGAGGCAGAATTGACGCAAAAGCGGCCAGTCCGTGCGATCCTTGTATTGCACCTGGAAGATAATCGCGCTACGGCGAACCCAGATGTTCGGGTCGCGAATCCATGACGCAATCTTCGTCCGGAGCGCAGGCAAGCGAAGCGCCAAGTCGCCCAAAACGCAAGAAGCTAGCGTATCGACGGTGTCGCGCCAAGCCCTCGTCTTAATGAGCTTTTTCAAAAAATTCAGGTGTTGCCCACCAAGAAGCACGCGATGGCGGAACAAGTAGTCACAAGCAGCGTATTGGAATTCCCTGTACGGCTGCGCCCACATGTCCTCGACCCTCGAAACCAATTCATCTCCGTCCTTTGGCGGATACTTGTCGAAGATCGGATACGTGACTTCACGGCGAGGAACTAGCCTCACCCCAAGGAACTCAAATTGTTCCCTGGCCTTCTTAGACATTTCATGCGACTCCTCCTCATTGGCGATAGAGCGCATGGCGAGAGATATTTCTTGTGTAAACCGAAGCATGTACACCAAAAATAGTCCATAAAGAAATTTTTTTCTAGACCTTGACAAACATTTTTTTCAATTTTTTTTAATTTTTTTCTAAAATTTTTGCAAAAAAAGTGTAAAAAGAACCTTGACAAAGCAAAATCAGCTTAAAAAGACCCATTTACCATGACAGATTCCACCAAAAAAGAGAATCTCCAAATCACCGAAGTCCCCCCCGAACTACGCGGACTTTCCGATGAAGAAATCATCAAGAACTCGGAAAGCCGGAATAAAAAGTTCGTCGGGAAAAAGCATAACGGCGCAAAGCGTCCGTCCAAACGTGAACGCCAGGCCCTAAAAGAACAGGCCGAAAACGCCAAATTCAACTCGCTCGTCGCCAAATACAACAACGTTGATAAACCAAGCCATAATGTCGAGAGCGATGCGGAAATCAATAAAATCCTCAAAAAAATAGCGGCGCCGCTTGCAAGTTCAAATACCGAGAACGTCGAACCGCCCAAGCCCATCAAACCGGCAGCCCCCGAGACTCCGAAACGCGTCCTCAAAAGCGTACTTTCGGAACCGCCCAAGCCGCCTTCCGGCCGTGTTCTCAAAGGCTCGTTCGGTGCAAAGCCAGGCGACAAGCCCAAGGCTGTCATCGTGTCCGCAGCAGACCTCGCCCGCCAGCGCATCGAAGAACGTGCAAAGAAAATTCGCGAAGCGCTCATGGCAAAAAATAGGGCGTTGCACCCTGAAGCCGCCGCCGAAATGCCCGTAAAACGTCCCCGTGGCCGTCCCCGCAAGAATCCACTGCCGCAGCCGCCTGCGACTGAGCAGGCAGCAGAGTAGCCGGTAAGTCGCTGAATTAAATCCACCGTACTGACATAGTACCTTGGTCAAAATGTTTCTTGCCGAACTTATACCTCTAGTTCGGTTAACGTTTAAAGTCCTCGCTTTTGCGGGGACTTTTTGCTTTGGGGTGTGTACTATATTTGAAATTCTAAAGGCCGTTTTTATTGAACAGCGTGTAGCCTCGCACGAGACCGTCTTGGAACAGGCGAACGATATAATTGCCGTTCTTAAGGCCCGCAATATCGACGTCAAAACTGTTCGTGCCAGCAGAGAACATTTGCGAGAGTTTCAGGCGCCCGTCCATCGAATAGATTTTCACGTTCATCGTTCGGGCCAGTGCGGCGCCCGCCTCGATTTGGAGCGTCTCACGGTCAGCACGCACGCGGAATCCCTGATTCACCTTGGCGACCGGCGCTATGTCCGTCGGCGGGGCAACAACAACCGGCTTCGGCTTGTTGCGCAGCAGGCGCACGCCATAGATGCCGCCAACCATTCCGGAGCTCGCCGTAAACGAGATGCGGACGATTTTCTTGCCCTTCACCATTTTATCCGGGATGGGGTACGTGACATTCACGAATTCGTCCTTTTTCCAGCGGTCTGAAATCGTCTCGGTCGTGAGCTTTTCATCGTCAATCTTGATGTCGAATGTACGCGTGCAGCCTTCGTTGCCCCAGTAGCGTACCATGAGGCTCAGGGAATCTTCGCTGTTCGTCTCAAATTCATAGCTGATGAGACCGCCATCGCCACCCGAGCATTTGCCCGCATCGCGGTAAAATTCACCATTTGCCGTGCCCGACGTGGAATTTTCGGTTTTCATCTTGTGATCCACTTCTGGCTGCTGCTCGCCCGGAGCCACCTTATCGACCGTCTTTTCGTCAAGCGCCAAGGCTTCTTTTTGTTCCTTTTCCAAGCGATCGAGGATCGTCGGGTCCGTAAGCACCATCCAGTACAACATATAGCGAGCATCGTGAACTTCGTAGAACGGCTGCAAAAGCAGGCTTGCGTCCTTTTGCTTCGCAAAAAGATAAGGCGCCTTGAAGTGCAGCGGTTCGCCCTTCACTGGTTCCACCCTCGAGGGGATATCCTCTTTTTTGCTCGCAAGCATCGGCGCCTGATCGAGCGCTTCCAGCGCTCCGGACGCGATATGGCTCCAGCGGCCGTCATCGGCGACAAGGCCGTTCAAATTCGCCGTACCCGTCTTTGCAGAAAGCACAATCGGACCGTGCAAAAGCGCCACATAATCGGTCACGCCCGGCAAATCTTCGACGTGCGTGTACATCGGGTAAAGTACTTCGACAGTATCGCCCGACTTCCAGGACTTTCCGGCCGACACGTAGCTCGACGGAGTCGATTTCTTCACGACAGTATCGCCATTGACGATGACCTTGAATTCGCCTTCCTTGACCCAGTATGGATGGCGAATCTGCATATCGAAATCGCCGCTGCCGGTAATCGTGAACTTGGAACTTTCACCCTTCGGGAAGGCCGTCTCCTGCTTGATTTTCACATTCTTGTCTTTCCAATTCAACATGGAAGCGGCAAAGAGGTTCACGTAGAGAGCGTCCTTGTCTTTGGTATAAATAAACTGATTGTACTTCGCCGGGTTTTCCATGCCCGAACCGACGCAGCACCACATGCCCGCATTGACCTTGGAATATACGCGGTAATGGCGCGGACGAGCCGGAGTGAAATACACGTAACCACCGTGTTTCGGATGGATTGTCGAAAGAATGTGATTGAAAAGCGCACGTTCGTAGAAGTCGGTGTAATGCGCATCGTGCTTGATGTTGAACAGGCGCTCCGTCAACTTGAGCATGTTGTACGTATTGCAGGATTCCGGTCCTTCGCGTTCTTCGACAAACTTTTTATGGTTGTTGAGCGCCGGGAAATGCTCCGAAATGCTGTTGCCGCCAATCGCGATACTGCGCTTGTTCACGACGGTCTGCCAGAAGAAATCGGAGCCCTTCTGGTATTTTTCATCGCCCGAGAGTTCCGCAATTCGCGCAAAACCCACGACCTTCGGCACCTGCGTATTCGCGTGGACGTTCGTCAAATTGTCATTGCCTTGCGACATCGGATTCAAAAGCCACTGATGCGACCATTTTTTCGCGGCATTCAAATACTTTTCGTCTTTCGTGAGCTTATAGGCGTCAGCGTAAACTTCGGGCATGCCACCATGTTCCGTGCCGAGCATCTGCTGCATCTTGGAATCGTTCAGGCCGTTCGTAATCGTAATGCCCCAATCGCAAAGCGCAAGGAACATCGTCTTTGCCTGTTCGTAACCCGCATAAACGTAAGCGTCACGCAAGCCCGCATAAAGTTTGTGGATATTGTACCACGGCACCCAATAACCGTTCTGTGCGCCGGCATCGCCGTTCTTCATCTTGAGCCACATCGATTTGCCGTTCGGCACGCCGCTAATGTAGCCCTTGAAGTTATTGTCCTTGGAATTCTGGTCCTGAATCGTCTTGAGTTCCGTCAAAATGTATTCGAGACGTTCCTTGACCTGAACGTCATCGTTGTCGGCGTAATGCATCGCCAAAGCGCTCAAGTAATGCCCCAAAACGTGGCCATCGAGCCCCGCCCAGTTCGGGAACTTGCTCGCCTTCGGCTTCATGCCCGCTTCTTCGTAAAAAGGCGCGAGCAAGCGGTCCACATCGTAGCTGAGGAGCGTTTCGACGTTCAAGTCCTGGCGTTCCTTCAAGACGCCGTCCAAAAGCTGCACATCCGACAATGCGAACATGTCGGGATACAGCACATCCTGTGAGAATCCAAAGCCGCACGCAATCCCCGTCAAAGCGAGAGCCGTGCGAACACGCTTACCAAACCATCCTAACTTCATAAAAGCCACCTTTTTTATGTCGGCTTCAAAAAAGCCGCTCTGTCCTACCCTAGAAAATAGGTTGCAGAGCGGGCGTTAGGATGGGGTCCAATTCAATTAGTTTTGCTGATTTGACAATGGCCTACGGCCCAGCGGAATCTATAGAAACACATTTTCCATCGCATATTTTTTCCGAATCCGAAGTAAACTCGCTTACAAGCGTTTCGAAATCGGCATTTTCATCTTTATAGACGCAAGAAGAATTGAGATTTCCCGCTTCATCGCAAGCGCCTGTAGGCACGGCAATCTCAGTTGCGCTTTTACATGAGTTCTTGAAAATTTCAAAAACGCTGTCACATGCGGTTTTACCATAATTTTTCAATCCTATGATTCGTCCAACAAGATTATTTTGTCCAATCTTGAAACTTGCCGAATAGGACTGATTATCTCCTGCACAAGTTGCAGTCGCACCTTTCTCCGCTCCATAAACGTTAATAACACCACTAGATCCGTTTTTAACCAAGCTATTTCCTTTATCAGAAATAATCTTATATGTTTTAGAAACATCCGATTTAAAAGCTACAATGTCATAAGCCACCTCTAAAGAATCAACGCTAGGCTTTACATCTATGGGCGTTGTTATATCTTTATTGCCACTCGAAGAACGTTCCGAAGAACTGCTGCCAACGTCAACATTCTGATGAGGGAGTTCAGACGAAGTAGACTCCTTACTGCTACTTGAGGCACCACTTTCCGTAGAACTTGATACATCACTCTCCGTGGAGCTAACATTTTCGGAATATCCCGCAATAGCATTGGGATCTACTGTTCCACCGGAGCAGGCGAACAAAACAAACAGAGCAAACGATCCCGTTAAATAGATTATTTTGTTAAGCATGTTTCTTTTCCACTATTTTATTGGTGACTGGGAAAAATTGAAAATTTACACGGCAAACTTGGTCAAGGCTTTTGCATTCATTTGCGATAGCGACAACCCTTTTGCAGCACGATTTAATCTCTTCGACAATTTTGTTGTAACCGTCACGATTCACGCTGAGCGTAGCACCGTTAAAGAAGCGTTCTTCCGCAGAATAGCGATCAACGGCACGAGCCGCCATAATCGCCATCTCCTTGTGCATGGCTCGGATGGCAACCGGTAGAGCCTCCTTGGAGCCAACGACAGTCTGCGATGTTTGCGAATAAACTTTTTCATCTTCTTTTTTCAGGAATCCCGCCTTGACAAGAAAAGCCAAGACATCGCGAACCTCTTCGGCAGACACGTACTCCTTGCATTCCTCGGCAAGATCACGCGGGTTTGCGCCAGGCATCAACGGGGCAAGTTCGCGAATAACCGGATATTTCCAGGATTCATAGTATTGGAACGCATCTTTATCGACAACGCGAACCTGGTGTTCCAAGGCAATCCGCTGCATTTCAAGAAAAGCCGCCCTTTGAGCATCAACCGTTTCAGCATTACCAAAAGCGACAAGCTGGTAAAAATATTGTTCTTCGTATTCGACAAGCCCCATCGATTTTGCAACCTGACACGCTTTGATCTTGCTGAGCTTGCTCTGTCCCATACTGACAAGTTTCAAAAAATTCGGCGAAGAAAAACCAGCATTTCGACAAAATTCACGCCACGAGAACGCACCAAGACGCTTGCGTTCGTCGTAATAATCCTGCAAATAAAGATGATAATCCCGATACTCAAAAATCGACTTCATAACATGAAAATTAAATTTTCGTAAAACAAAAGTCAATACCCGTATTATACAGAAAACATTATTTTTCAACTAGAAAAGCAATTTTTCTTTAAATTTTGCAGACTACAAAGGCTATATCATACAGCATGTATACCATCTCTTTCGATCCCCATGACAAACAAAAAAAAGATGGCCATAAGACCATCTTTTTCCAAATCCAAGATTTGAAGTTTACTTCTTCAGGAATTCATTAATTCCCGCAGCGGCTCTACGACCTTCGCCCATTGCCAAGATGACAGTGGCAGCGCCGAGCACGATGTCACCACCGGCGTAGACCTTCTCCATGAAAGTCTTGTTGGCGGTTGCATCTTCGAGAAGGATGTGACCCTTCTTGTCGACAGAGAGTTCCGGCGTGGTGTTGCTGATAAGCGGGTTGGAACCGTTACCGATAGCAACGAGCACGGTGTCGCATTCGATTTCGAAGCTTGCACCTTCGACCTTGACCGGACGCGGACGGCCCTTTTCATCGGGTTCGCCGAGTTCGTACTTGTCGA
>Ga0310696_10000535_pt1 | contig 59441 bp, 59 predicted proteins | sample AusTroGonzalo_MG_4_FD_203885 | JGI IMG/M metagenome (GOLD analysis project Ga0310696, IMG submission 203885) | Bovine rumen microbial communities from tropical cattle in Woodstock, Queensland, Australia - Gonzalo_02 (v2) (version 2) | ecosystem: Host-associated > Mammals > Digestive system >...
TTTTTCTAAAGTAGATATTGCTATTTTAATTTTCTTTGCAGTAGCAATGGTTTCTTTGGGGGTTAATCTTTTTACTTCTGCTCAAAAGATGGCACTTTTAAATGAATTTTGGAGAAGAGGCCATACTATTGTTACCTGTTTGTTTTGCGGATATTTTGTAATGCGTTTGATTATTAATAAAGATATTGCTACGGGAGAAGAAACAGAAGAGAAAGATAATTATAAAACGGGCTTTTTATTTTTATTATGGGGCCTTTTATGGTTACCTTTCGGTTATATTAGGACAAACGGCATTTTTGATATTTATGGCTTTGTAGTTTGGCTTTGCGGGATATGGGTTATTCTGCGTTTTTTAAAAGAGATAACAGCCAAAAGTATTTTAGATATAATTTTGGCGGTAAGCGCCCTTGCAAGTGCTTATGGTATATGTCAAAATTTAGGCTATGATTGTTTATGGTCAAGCGGGATTCTTATTCAATCTTTTGGTTCAAGAAGTATTTCAACTTTCGGTAATCCTAATTTTTTGTCTTCGTATATTTTATTTGCTTTTCCTTTAGGTTTTATTTATTTTTTAAATGCCAAAACTAAAGCAAGCAAAATTTATTATTTTCTTATATGCTTGTTTTATATTGCTTTTTTGGCAATTAGCCAAACGCGTTCTTCCTGGTTAGGTTTGCTTTGTGCAGGTGCCGTAATGCTTTGCAGCAAATCTTTTAGAGATTTTATTTTTGATAAAAAGAAATATTTTGTTTTATTGTTAATTTGTGCCGGGGCAATATTTGCTTTTTGGCCGGCTCAACAGGGCTCTGAGTATAAAAGTATTGTTTTGCAAAGAGCAAAAGAAGAAAGTATTTTAAAGCCGGGCAAGTTTACTTTGGCAGTTAATAAGGCAGATATAAATCAATCTTACCACCAAAGACTTTTAATGTGGACTAGCGGTTTTGAAAATATTAAGGCAAAGCCTTTACTTGGTTGGGGCTGGGGTTCCTGGCAATTAACTTTCGGGCCTATGCAAGGTAAACTCTTAAATAAGTATCCTGCTTTAAAAGAATTAAAAACCCAATCAAATGCTGCTCATAATGTGCTAGTTGAGATAACTACACAAAGCGGTTTTATAGGCCTGATATCTTATTTGATAATGTTGGGGATGGTTTTTGTCGGATTTAAAAAATATTTTATAAAAGAAAAAAGCATAAATAAAAAACTATTTTATCTTGCGGTATTTGCTTCCTGCGTGGGATTTTTTGCCGATAATTTGCTGAATATGACTTTTACAATTCCTGTTATCTCTTTTGTTTTTTATTTATATGTGGGGATTTTGGCCTCTTTAGAAGTAAAAAAGTTTGCTTTGGAAAAATCTAAACTCATTTTGTTTTTAATTCTTATTACTTTACTTACTTCAATGTTAATAATTAAAAATTTTAATATTCTATTAAGTTCTTATTATTATTTTTCCGCAGTTAAAGTCAAGTCGGTAGGAGATATGACAAAAACAGAACAATTATTGGAAAAAGGATATAATTTTTCCTCGGCTTTCCCTGAGGATAGTTTCAATTATATAAAAGTTCTTCTTAAACAAGGAAATATAAAAAAAGCAGATGAAATTTTAACAGAAGTTATAAATTATTATCCTTATTATTATGAATTCCAATATATGCGTGCCGCTATGGAAGCAGATAAAGGTGATTTGGAAGGCGGGGTATATTATGCCAAGCAGGCTCTTGATTTATATCCTTTTCACGATCTTAGTCTTGATTTGATATTTGTTTTATTTAGTCAAAATCCTTCTTTAAGGACCTTAGATAATGCCCATTATATAGAAAATATTCCTTTATTATTGTCTTATCAAAATGCCTATAATGTTTTGCTTGCACAAATTTATCTTGAACACAACGATTATAAGAAATCAAGAGATTTGCTTTTAAAAGAATTAGAAAAGAATATTTATGACGGCAAAGTGCAGGAAAAACTTGCCGAAGTAAATGAAAAGTTGGGAATAAAAGAAGATTCTGTTTTGGAAAAAGCCAAAGCCTTAAGTTCTTTAAGACAAGAAATTTCGCAGACAGAAAAAATTACCCCAAAATTGCTTGCTAAAGTCAAAGAAACAGCCAATAAAGGTGGTTTAGAGGAAAAAATGTTGCTTGCCCAAGTTTATTTTAAACAGCAAGATTATCCGCAATGCCGTGAAATTTTGGAAGAACTTTATAAAACTTATTCCGATTTTTTGCCTTTAAATTTTGCCTTAAGTTCTTTGGAAGCAACTTTAGGAAATAAAAAAGAAGCCCAAAAATATCTCTTTAATATTTTATCGTACGACGATGGAAATAAACTTGCTTTGCAGCGTTTAGATAGCCTTAATTAAAGGGGGGGCTTGAAAAATATTTATAAATTACTATAATAGTATATATGCTATAATTTTAATAGTAAAGTCATTAAATGAGGGATCTATGAAGAATATTAAAAGAAATCTTGTGAAAGTTTTATCTGTGTTTTTTGTTATTTCTAGTGTTGCTATTGTTGCTTTTGCTGCAAAAGCATTAACCGCTCAGGAAAAATTGGAAAAAGGCCAAAGCCTTTATGAAGCCGGCGATTATGACAAGGCTATGAATTATTTTCTTGATGTTTTTGTAGAAGGTAATATAGATCAAATGAACATAGCAAATGAATATGTTGACATGATTCATTTTAAAAGAGGCGGCGTAAGCGTGCCTGTTCGTGTTAATTATGATGAAAATCTTGAAGCCCAAAAAGAGATTTATAAACAAGAAGCCCGCGATTTGCAAAATGAAATAAATCAAGGATATGACGACGCTTTAAATTATACACAGGAAAGAGTTTATAGTTCCCAAACCAAAGTTCAAAATGCCGCAAATAAGGCCCAAGATGATTATAATCAGTTTAAAGATGATTTCGAAGTAACGGAAGAAGAATTCTTGGCTTATCAAAAACAACAGGAAGAAGAACTTGCTAATGCAAAACAAAATGTAAAAAACAACTTGCAAGAAAGCAAAAATAATTTAGAAAATGATTTGAATAATGCAAAAGACAACTTAAATAATACTTGGCAAGAAGAAACAACTTCTTTTGAAGAAGAATGGGCTACCGCAAAAGGCGATTTTGATAATGATGTCCAAACTGCAAAAGAAGACTTTGATAATTCTGTAAAAGCCGCTAAAGATGACTTTAACAATACTTTTGCTTATGACGAAGAGATTATTGTTCCCGCAGATGAAAGCAAATATAATTATGATGAAGATTACTCCATGGAAGAAGGTTCTTATTCCGCAGATGAAATCGTTGCGGATACCCCTGTTTATGATTTGGGTAAAAAAGAACAAATGACAGATAGAAGCATTAGCGAAATGCAGGCTTCTTTAGTTGATAAATTAAATAAAGTTGATGGGGTTAATGTTTATTTCCGCAATGGCAAAATCGATGCTATTGATATAGATTCTGATGTCATTTTCTTAGACGATAAAATAACTTTTAGCCCGCAAGGTAAAGAAGTTTTGGAAGATGTTTATAAAGTTATGCTTCTTTCTAAAGAACCTGTTTTTGTGCTTTTGCCGCCGGGTTCTTATACCGATGAAGTTAATTTGCAAGGCGTGCGCCAGGCAGTTGCTTTAAACTCTTACCTTATAAATATGGGTTTATCTTCTTCCAAGTTAAACTTTAATATGGGTTTATTAAACGAACAAGCCCCTGCTAAGTTTAGCAATTTAGAAGGTATTTCTATTGTTTTTGACTATGATAATAAACCTTCCCTTTATAGTAATGTAAGTGATAAATATTCTTATCCTATTTTAAGTTTGGGTATGTATCCCGATACAATTAACCCTGAATTAGGACAAGGAATGGTAATAGAATTTTCCGTAGTAGAAGCAACGGCTCCGATAGATAATTGGAAATTACAAATAATAAGACATGGTTCCGATGGGAAATATTATATCGTTCGCCAACTTTCCGGTCAAAAACCTGTTTATGAACAAATTTTCTGGAACGGAAAAAAGAACTTTTTCGGCGCGAATTTACCTGCCGGCAAATATACTTTAATGCTCAGAGCAAAAGATGCTGACGGCAGAGAAAAACTTGTCCGCAGAAAAGTCCAAATAGTTTCTTCTGTTAAAGAAGAAAAAGAAGAAATGCCTGCAAAAGAAGCCAAACAGGCAAAAACAGCACAAACAACAAAAACATCAAAAGTGGCAAAACAAGGCACTTTAGATTATAAAACACCGCGTTTGTGGACTAAACCTGCTAAGATTTTAAAGAAGCAAGGTGCTGTATCTCAAGAAGATATGGAAGTTTCCAAAAAAGTAATTAAAGAAGAAACTTCTAACGGAACTACAACAACGGAAACAACTATTGAAGTTACAAAAACACAAAGTACCTATTCTTCGACACAGAATAAAGTCGTAAATCCTTCTGCAACACCTAGTGAAGATGAAGATTTGGCTTATGACCCTGATTTAGAGGACTTAGATATAATATAAATAGGGTATTGATATACTTATGAAAGAAGACAAAAATAAATTTTTTGAAACTATAATGGGTATTAAAAGGCCGCAATTTAAAAATTGCATCGGCATCTATATATCACTGACGGATATTTATGTGGCACAAATTTTAGAAAAATCCGGCGGTATAGAAGTTGAGTCTCTTGTAAAATTAGCCCTTAAAGATGTCAGAACAGATCTTTTGCGTCCTGCCGATTTAAATGAGGCTTTCTTTGCCTCTTCTAAAAATTGGCTTGAACCTATAAAAAAGATTATAGAAAGTAAAGATTGGGCCACAAAAGATGTTGTCGTTTCTTTAGCACCTAATTTTAGTGTGCACCGCCATTTTGTTATGGAAGATGTCCCGCGACATTATTGGAAACAGGCTGTTCCTTTACAGGCAAGAAAATATATCCATTATCCTTTTGAAAGAGCAATTTATGATTTCAGTGTAAGGCCTTTTTATGCGGAATTAACCAAAAATAAACAATTGGAAGTAGTTTTTTCCTTAACTTCTAAAGTTATTATCGCAACGATAGAGAAAGGTATGCAAACTATCGGTTTAAAACTTGCTGCAGTGGAAACAGCACCTCTTTCTGTTTTTAGGCTTTTTAACCAAACTGATAAAGAAGCACAGAAAAATGTCGGCAAAGTTTATGCTAATTTCTCTTCCTATGAAGGGCAATTCTTATTTGCAATTAACAATACCCCTGTTTTAATGAGAGAAGTAGAAGTTAATCCTTCTATGGGAACAAGAAACCGCTTAGAAGTTAATAATTGTATTGATTTTATTTCTAAACAAATAGAAAAAAATGTTTTTGAAGATATTGTAGTAATTTCACAACCAAGCCAAATAGATTGGGTTCCTCTTTTGGAAATGGAAACAAAGAAAAATGTCCGCAAATGGAATATAGAAGACATATTTGGCTTTAAAGTCAGCGGATTTGCGGAAATTGCCGCAATAGGGGCCTGTCTGAAATTTGTAAATAGCGAAGTTCCTGATATTGATTTATCAAAGAAACTCCGTTCTTCCAATGAGGAAATTAAAGGAACAATATCTGTATGGAAAGTCGCTATATTCATTATTTCTTTACTGCTTTTATGGGGCGTGAGTGTATATATTTCCTCTATGAGGACATATCACGTTTATCAAAAGCAAAAAGTTTCCAGAGTGGACGGCATTGAAGAATTTAAAGATTTGTCCGCCAGCCAAATTAAAGAAAGGGTTTCTGTGATGAGGTCAAATGCATTAGATTTATCGGCTTTGATTGTGCAGCCTAAATATACGACTAAATTACAGGCTTTGCCGGATTTAATGCCGGATGAAATGTATTTGAGAAATTTAAGGATAAGTTATCCTATGGCCAGTAAAGTAGGTAAATCCAGCAATTATGTCTCTATGGACGGATATATACATTCTTTAGACGGACATAAAATTGAACTTAACGAAGGCAGTAAGTTCCGCTCTAGAGTTGGTGCTTCGCCTGCCATGGCGGACTTATGTAAAAATAATGCCGTTGTAGATTATCCTGCTAATAGCGGAAATATGTCTTTAGGAACGGCTTTCTCTTTAAAATGTGAGAGGAGTTAAAAATTTATGAAGTTTTTTAATAAAATAAAAGATATTTTCGTAAATATAAATGTTCTTATTCAAGAAAGGAATTATAAGCCTTTTGGAAGGCCTTTAATTGTAATAATCGGTGTATTTTTTATTGTAAACTATTTTAATAGTTTGGCTCAAAGCAGGGTAGCCGATATAAAGACAAAAATTGAAGCTCAGCAAGCAGAGTTTGAAAATGAAAAAGAATATAAAGCCGCTAAGACAAAATATCAAAGTCTTCTTGCTAAATTACCGCCGGCAAGTCAAAAAAGTGAGTGGATACTTTTGCAATTAGAAGCCATTATAAATTCCCGCGGATTAAAAGATAATGTTAACTTTGCAAAAAGCGGAACGACTTCTTTTGGTATATTGGAAATATCCATGGCTATTATAACCGGTCAGTTGAATTATAGACAACTGGGACTTTTGGTTGAGAGTATAGAAAATAATCCGCAATTTTTAAGGATAAATAATATTATTATCGAAAAGTCCAAAAACGCTTCAAATGGAACAATGGATGTAAGAATAGAAGTTTATACTGCTTTCTTAGAAGAACATAAGGTTTTAGAGAAAACTTCGGGGAGAAGGTAATGAAAAGACTATTTATTTTATTAGTATTTTTTAGTTTTATTTGCGGACCCCTTTTAGGTTTTGCACAAGAAGAAGAGGCGGCTTCTTCTGAAGAAAAGAATACCTCTGCTGTAAAAGAAGAGGCCCAAAAGGATGCTGCTGCAGAAGGTGAAAAACCGGAAGAAATGAAAGTTAAATTTGCGCCCAAAAATAACAGAGATCCTTTTTTATCCAGAGAAGAAATTGAAAAGATGGAAAAAGATCGCAGATCTCAAATAGAACAAATAGAAAAAAATAAAAGAGATCGCGAGCGTGCTTTAATTGCAGAAAAAGAAGCAGAAAAAGCCAGACGTGAAAAAGAAGCCTATTACAAGGCAAATCCTCAGTTGGCTATTATCAATAAAATTAAAATACAAGGTATGATGGGCGATGAAGTGCAAATAAATAATGATTTCAAAGGTGTGGGTGATAAAGTGTTTGGTGCTACTATAACAAAGATTACTAATACTAAGATACACTTTAGGTATAAAGGGAAAGATTTTTCCATGCCTATACCGAAGTCAAAAGATTAAGGTTTAAAATAGCAGTATAGATTTGTTTTTTGTAAAAACATAAAAGAAGTAAACAAATTAAGGAGGATGTAATGAATAAGAAAATAGCGCTGTTGATGGCTTATGTGTTTGTATGTGGGCAAGTTTTTGCACCTGTGGCATTTGCTCAAACAAATACATCAGGCGCAGCAAAAGTAGTTGTAGCAGACGATTTGCAGGCTCAAAAAGCAAGCAGATCAGGCCAAGAATCATCTTTGTATGCAGATATGGATGAAAATGAAGCCTTAAATAAAAGAGTTTCCGTAAATGTTAACAATATGCCTATAGGAACATTCCTATCCAGCATTGCAAGACAGAGCAAAATTAACTTTATTATGGATGACAATAAATACTCTGATAAGAGAGTTACCGCTTCTCTTAAAGATGTTACGGCAAAAGAAGCCCTTGATACACTTTTAAGAGTACAAGGTTTAACTTATCAGCGTATTGGCAAAAGTGACAACTATGTCATTACAAAGAGATCTGATGAATTGCCTGATTTAATAACAAAAGTTTATACTTTAAACTATGTTTCTTTACAACCGCAGGCAACAATGTCCCAGAATATACAAAACATTATGCCGGCAGATTCTACTTCTTCTTCTTTTGGTAGTAGTTCCAGCGGTCTTTCTTCCGTTAATGTTTTTGATTCAGGTTCTGCAGGCGGTCCCGGTTTTACTTTGGGTGCTAACACCAGTGGTGGCGGCGGTTCAGGCTCTAATGACGGATCCGCAATTTTAGATGTTATTAAGAGCGTTCTTTCCAACCAAGGCAGAATTGCCGTTGACGCAAGAACAAATAAATTGATTGTTTCAGATGTGCCGGAAGTCTTTCCCCAAATTGAAGCAATTTTAGCAGAACTTGATGTTAAAGCCCCTCAAGTTTTAATTGAAGCACAAATTGTTGAAGTTTCTAAAACAAGCGGTTTTGATGTCGGTTTTAACTGGAACTTGACAGGTACTTTTACTGCAGGAACAACAAGTATTCCTTGGGATTGGATTAAGAGCGGCACTTCCGGTAATTTCTTAAGATGGTTCGGTGCTGATGGTACCGGCGGCACAAAGGCTATGGAACTTGATTTTAAAGATTTGAACGTAGTCTTTACCGCCTTGATGAAAAACGGCGAAGCCAGAAGTTTGGGTAAACCAAAAGTTATTACCATGAATAATAACCCTGCGGTTATTACCTCAGCAAGAGAAGCAGCCGTCAGCAATATTACAAAAAGTAATGATGCTTCTACCACCAGTTACAGCGGTGTTGAAAGAAAAACAGTCGGTCTTAAATTAACGGTTACCCCTCAAGTCAATAAAGAAGGTTATGTTACTTTAAACGTTGCACCTTCCTATTCAGACTTAGTGGCTTCAGAAACTGTTTCTCCTGAGGAACAAACTTATGATACCGTTACCCGTGCAGTTTCCACCCTTGTCAGAGTTAAGAGCGGTCAAACGGTTGTTCTCGGTGGATTATTACAATCCAGTGAAAAGGAAAATGTTTTGAGAGTTCCTCTTCTCGGTCAGATACCTGTTCTTGGTTGGTTATTTACCAGCAAAACCAAGAGCAAATCTACCACCGATCTTGTTATTTTCTTAACACCGACGGTGCTTTCAGAATAACAAATTTAATATAGGGGACATTGGGGAAGGATATTATGCCAAAAAGACTTGTAGATATTTTAATTGAGCAGGGAAAGTTGACAGAGGAAAATCTGCATAAGGCTGAACTCCATTCAAGACAGAATGGAACCGGCCTTACAGAATCCTTGATGGCTTTGGGTTTTGTTAAGGAAGAAGACTTAACTATGGCCTTAGCAAAACAATTATCCGTGCCTTATGCAAGTTGGGAAAATAATATTTTAAATTCCGAAAAGGATCAAAATTTAAACGATATTATTGATGAAAAATTCGCAAGAGAAAATAATGTTTTGCCTTTGTTTATGGAAGAAAATTCCATAGCAATAGCAATGATAGATCCTTCCAATGTCCTCTTACTTGATAATTTAAAAATGATGACAGGGCTTGAAATACAGCCCTTCATCGCACCAAAATCGCAATTACTTGCGGCTTTGGATAGATTTTATTCTAAAAAAGACCAACTCTCAGAAGTCGTTTCTGAGAAAGTTGATGATTTAGCCGTAGATACTGATACCGCTGATAATGATGCCGCTTTAGAAAATCTGGGTTCTGCTGAAGGTAAATTGGATTTGGATAAAGAAAGTGCTATCGGCGGAGCGGGAAGCCATTATGTCCGTATGGTTAACGCCATATTGCGTCAGGCAATGTCAGAAAGGGTTTCTGATATTCACTTGGAATTGTTTGATGAAAGGGTTTCTTTGCGTTTCAGAATAGACGGCTCTTTGTATGAAAAAACTCCGCCACCAAGGGAATCAGTTTCGGCAATTATTTCCCGTATCAAGATTTTATCAAGACTAGATATCGCCGAAAAACGTTTGCCTCAGGATGGTAGTTTTGCCGTAAAGTTCCATAACAGAACAATCGAACTCCGTGTGTCAGTGTGCCCGACGGTCTTTGGCGAAAAACTCGTTCTTCGTATTTTGGATAAAGGAACGGGAGAATTAAATATTGATAAACTCGGTTTTGAACCTCGCCAGAAAAAAGACTTTTTAGAGGCTTGCGCTATGCCTCACGGGCTTATTTTCTTAACAGGGCCGACAGGTTCCGGTAAAACTACAACTTTAAACGCAGTTTTAACTACAATTAAAACACCGGAATTAAACTATATGACTTTGGAAGACCCGGTAGAATACAAACTTGCCGGTATTAGTCAGGTTCAGGTTAAACCTCAAATCGGACTAACTTTTGCGGCAGGGTTAAGATCTTTCTTACGTCAAGACCCGGACGTTATTCTGGTCGGTGAGGTCCGCGATTCTGAAACAGCGGAAAGTTGTCTTAAGGCTGCTATGACAGGTCACTTGGTATTATCTACTTTGCACACTAACGAGGCAATTGGTGCTATTCCGCGTATGATAGATATGGGTGTTGAACCTTTCTTGCTGGCAAGTTCGCTTGCTTTAGTGGCGGCCCAGCGTCTTGTTCGTGTTTTATGTCCTTATTGCAAAACACCATATCTCCCTTCCAAAGATGAAATGGATTTGATTAGTAAAGAAGTAATGTTGCCGGAAAGCGACAAACAATCTTGGACTTTCTTTAAGCCTGTTGGATGCCCTAGATGCAACGGCATTGGTTATAAAGGCAGAAAGGCTATTTACGAAGTTTTTAAAATTAACGAAGAAACAAGAAATACTATTTATAAAACTAAAGATTTAATTGAACTTAGAAAGGCGGCCACTTCAACAGGGGCTTGGAATTTAAGAGCAAGTGCCTGGCGTAAAGCCGTTAGAGGTATAACTTCCATAGATGAAGTTATGCAGGTAACAATGTCGGAAGAGTAGCAAAAGGAGTTGTAAAATGGCAAAGTTTTCATATACAGCTAAAAATTTAGAAGGTAAAATTGAAAAAGGAATGATAGATGCGCCGGATAAAAACCAGGCAATAGAATATTTGCAGTCCAAAGGAAAGATGGTTATGGAAGTTTCTATAGCAACAACTGGTTCTTTTGGAGGGCTATTTCAAAGAAAAGTTACCGTAGGTAATGTAAGACCGGCCGGTCACGTTTTAGCCTTTTTTGCCGAGCAGTTATCAACTCTTATTGCAGGCGGCGTGCCTTTGGTGCGTGCTATTAAATTGTTAGGTGATTATTCTTCCGATAAATATTTAGGACCGGTTTTGGTGGCAGTGGCTAGGGATGTTGCTTCCGGTAATACTTTAAATGGGGCTTTGGCCAGATATCCTAAAGTATTTGACCATACTTGGGTTTCTATGGTGCAGGCAGGTGAAGTCGGCGGTCAACTTGCCGAATCTTTGATGCAGATTGCCAAATATGTTAAAGCCAATGAAGCCTTAAAAAGTAAAATTATTACGGCTATTACTTATCCTGCTGTTTTGTTCTTAATGGCAATGGGTGTGTTAACTTACTTCGTTGTGGGTATTGTTCCTACATTCGCTCAGATATTTAATGATTTTAACTTGGATTTACCTACTTTGACCGTTACTATCGTTAAGTTTTCCACTGCTGTAAGGCAACATTTTATTTTAATAGTTGTCATAGTTGTAGTTTTGGTAGGCTTATTTCTTTTTGCTATTAGAACGCCTTCAGGTAAAAGATTATGGCACAGATTCCATTTAACCGTGCCGATATTCGGCAATTTTATTGCTAATATTTATTATGAAAGGGTGCTTTCTTCTATGGCAACTCTTTTGATAAGCGGTGTCAGTATTATCAATGTTTTAAGTGTTATGGAAGAATCTTTTGCCGGTAATGTTTTGATACAAAATGCTTTAATACAGGCAAGAAAAGATGTTGCAGGCGGTAAAAGTACTTCTGAAAGTTTCAGAAGAACAGGCATGTTCCCGGGCCTTATGACAGAAATGATGATGATGGGTGAAGAATCCGGTCGTTTACCGCATATTTTGCAAACTCTTGCTAAATTCTATACAGATCAAATTAACCAATTTATTGCCCGTTTTTCTGCTTTAATTGACCCTATTTTAATTGTTGGTATCGGTGCTATTATTGCTGTTATCGTATTATCAATATTTATGCCGATATTTAAAATGTCTGAAATCGGCAGTAATATGTAAGGAGAGTTTTATGAGTAAGAAAGGTTTTACTTTAGTGGAAATGCTTGTAGTTGTTCTTATTATTAGTCTTTTGATGGCGGCTTATGTTGCGTATCATAAAAAAGGTATGGATATTAAACGAAATGAACAAGCCCAGGCTATGCTTATAGAGTTGGCCAATTCCGCAAGATTGCATAATGAAATGCATCCTGACCAAAAAATAGCCGGCGGTTTTGGTGATACTGCTTCTTATTGTACCGGATGTCAAAATCCCTGTTGGCTTTTTGAAGGTTTAACTTCCAATGCCCAACATGAAGAAGACATTGCTCCTTATGCTTTAAATCCTCAAAATTGGGGCATAACAACTACCGGCAGTTGCAGTAGTTCTTTAAATTTCCACGGATATACTTTCTTTGTGTGCAATCCTAATTTAAGCGGCAATCAGCCTTTAACAGAATGTAATAGTGATAGGTTTGCTTTACTGAAAGGCCCTACAAGCGGCAATGATACCTTTGTCGGTAAAAATGCTTATGTGAGAGCCAGTGATTTTAAAATTTGCAGTAATTATAGCGGTAATAATTATATATGTAAAGATTAAAGATTTTAATTAAAGGAGATTATATGAACAATAAAGGTTTTACTTTAACGGAAATTATGGCAGTCTTGCTAATTATGATTGTTCTTGTGGCAGTTGCTCTTCCGTTTTATAATAATGTCGTATATAGGCAAAATAATGTTAGAGCTAAGGCTTTACTTGAAAGTATTAACGGCGGTATAGAGCGTTTTCACAGGGAATATCCTAATGTCGCGATACCTTCTGCTACTATTTTAACACCTGCAGACGGAATTGCTTGTAATTATCATGGAGAGCAAGTTTCTCAGATGGATGGCGCTAATGCCATAGCGCAAACAAGAGCCTTTGTTAACCAATTGATTGTTTGCGGGTATTTACCCAGATATAATTACGGCACTATGTCCGGCAATACTTATTATACTGCTAATGACGGCTCACTTGATTATGTTTACCACTTACGTCCGCGTCCTGCCCATGGAACAAGCAGTGATATACAATGTGGTTTTGGGTATGTTTATATGGATCCGAAAATTTTTGATCCTTTAACAAATGATCCTAATTACACCGTAGGCAAAAAGTTTTGCACCCCGTATTCCTATACAGAAGAAGATGTAACAATGACTTATTGTGATTATTGTGCCGGTATAGATGAAAATGGTAAATCTGCAAATTATTTGAAATCAGGAGGGCAGTATGAATAATAAAGGTTTTACTTTAACAGAAGTTATGGTAGTAGTTATTATAATTGCTATTTTAGTTACGATATCGGTTCCGTTTTTACTTGGTTATGCAAGAGATGCAAGAAATGATAGGGCTAAATCTGCTTTAATATTGATAGCGCAGGGCTATAAAAATTTTAAAACTGATTTCCCGGGAGTATCTGTTCCTCCCGGAAGCAGACAAGTTACAAAGCAAACTTTGGTTGCTAATAACACAAGTTGTTCTATACCTGGCGCCACTGCTTCCGCAGCTAATTTAATTCAATGTGGATATATTGTTAACAGAGATTATGCCAACTTAAAATATAATTTTTATCTGGGTAATACTTGCAGTTGCGGCGGTTCTTCAGCAACAGATTTAGCCTGTATGATAGGTAATGACGGCGGTAGATTTGATGCAACATATTGTGCTTTTATAGATAAAAATAATACTTTAATAGAGGGCAACGTCGTTCATTAAAGAAAACTAAGAACAAAAAATATTTCGGTTTACTATAAAGAAGGTGATTATATGCGTAATAAAATAAATAATAAAGGTTTTACTTTAGCAGAAGCGTTAATATCAATGCTTTTGGTTGCCATTATGGCAGCAGGAATAATAACTGCCCTTATGTCAACAAAAAGGGCAATAAGCGCACCCAGCAATAAGGAAGATTTGGTTTTTGTTATAGATGCAATTAACTCTAGATTACAGACAGCCACAACTTCTTCTGCTAAATTATCAGAGGATAATTCTTCTTTTTCTTATGCTTTAAGTTTAACACCAGAGTGTACAAGTGCGGTTAATAACGGGGTTATTGCCACTATTCGTTCAAAGTGTCATAATTTGACAAGTTTATTACCACGTTCTTGTACAGGTATTTCTGGCGGGGCATCTACTTATTTAGTTTATAATGTTTCTAGTTATGATAATTCTGATAGCCAACGCACTATCGGCTTTTTTGCAAAATGTGAGGAGCAGGAAATATGAGAAATAATAAAGGCTTTACTTTAATGGAATTACTTGCCGCTATATTTATAGGCGGTATGGTAACTGCGGCTATGATTTTGATTTGGAAGGTTGCTTCTATTCAAACAGGGCAGGGGCAAAGGCAGACTATTATCCGTAATCAAATTTCTAATTTTGAACGCCAATTATATAAAGATTTCCAGGAAGCAGATGTTATTACTTTCCCAAATGACCACACTCCCCTTGGAAATACAACTGCCAATGGCCTTATTTTGGCAGGTTTAAAACATGCTATGACTGCTAATACGGGTGATTTTTATGTTCTTCCCGATCATGATGCGCAATTTTTTGCTTATTGTATAGATTTTGACTCTACTCCTAAAGTCATAAAGAAAACTACCGGGACTATTGCTTTTGATAGTAATTCTAGTACTAATAACACCTATTCTTTAAGTGCTTATGCAGGCGACACACTATTAAGCAATTGCCGTAACGGCAGTACAATATTATCTGATTTTACTTTAACTAATGTCAATTTAAATTCTAACGGCATATATACTCTTGAAGGGAATTACCAAAGAGTTTTTAGCAACGGACGTGAAACAACGCCTATTAACATTGAAGTCAAAAATAAATTTTATAATCACGGAGGATTCTATTATGCACAATAATAAATTTATGAAGATATTTGGGAATAAAGGATCCGCTTTGGTACAAGTTCTTGTCTTGGGAACTTTAATTGCAACTATTGTGGTTGTTTTATTGAGATTTTCCGTAACAAGAACGGCAAATATGTCTCAAACTAAAAATTTAATTGGTTCAAGTATGGCTATGAAATCTTGTTTAAATTTGCTTAATGATGAGGAAACAAGAAGAATGGAACTAGGTAAGGTTCCTTATTTAACTGAAAATACAACTTATTATTGCTCGGTTCCGGGCTATGATATTGCAATTACCGAAACCACTACAACCGGCATATCTCGTAAACTTAATTTCACTATCAAAGCGGTTAGGTAATGGGAGTTTGCTCTTAATTGTAAAAATTATTTTTTAAAGGGGATAGTAAATATCCCCTTTTTGTTTATAAGAGGGGATAAATTATATGAAAAAAATTATAGTTTTAATTGCTTTTTTCGGGGGAACTTGCCTTTTTGCCCAGCAAACAGGACAAAGTAATTTGTTTGATAAAGTTAAAAAAGTCCAAAATGAAGAAGAGTCCGTATTAAAAAAAGGAACCGCAAATAAAGAATTTCAAATGCAACAGCAAAGCCACCTTAGTAAAATAGTGTTAAGTAGGGATATTGAAGAAGAAGAAAAACTTGCCAATAAAGAATTTGAAAAAGAAATTAAACAAGATGTAAAAGAAAATCAAACAGAAGTTCCGCCGCAAAAAGAAAATATTGAACAAAAACCGGAAACAAATAAAAATTCTATTTCTGCTCAAAAAAACGAACAGCCGCTTGTCTCCGGTCAAGAACAAAAACAAGAAACCAAACCAACACAGAATATTAAGCAGGAAAATATTGTCGCTAAAGAAGATAAAACAAAGAAGGCAAAAACAAACCCCGATCCTGAAGGTGTTGATTGGATAAGTCTTTCAAAAGGTAAATTAAATGTAAAAATGCAAAGACGAACACACGGCGTTTCTACACCTAATTTATCGCTAAAGTTTAATAATGTTTATCAATCTTTGTTTAGAAATATTCCTTGGCTTATGGGTGGCAGCGCAAATGTTTATGTCTATCAAAACAGAAAAGATTTTCTGGCCCATGAGGCTGTTGCCAGCGATTGGAGCGGGGCGTTTTTCTCGCCTGATAATAACAGAATAGTTTTATATGATGAGCCCGATAATGTAAATAAAATGCTAAGACAATTTGAACATGAATTAACCCATTTATTTATGGAAAATTACTATTGTCCGCTTGGTTCAACTAAGCCCGAGCCGCCCGTTTGGTTAAATGAGGGCTTAGCCGTGAATATGGAGGATATTACAAATAATGTAAGTGGCGGAGTTTGGGCGCAAGATTTAGTGGTTATGACAATTTTACCTTCGCCTAAAAGTCCTGCGGCAAGTTTAAAAGTTCCGCGCCCCGTAAGTAATGCGACAACGCAGTTTATTTTATTAAGCGATTTTGTTAAAAATGATTCCTATGACAGCGCCGTTGCGGCAGGTAAAGTGGAAGATTGGTATATGCAGGCCTATGCTATGGTCCGCTTTTTGTTTAAACCTTATAATAATCAATATCCCGAAAAGCGTATGCAATTTGAACAATTTACAAAATTATTAAATACTTATCAAAATAAAAAAGATTCAAAAGGCCGTTTGGTCAAAGATGATCAGGGCCATCAAGTAAAAACGCGAGTGCCGGTGTTTGCTGCTTTGCAAAAAGCCTATGGCTTTAATAGTATGGACGATTTTGAAATGAAATTTTGGCAATGGCTTTATGAATATCAAAGAAATCAAAGGGAAAAACTTAAATAATATTTTTCCCTTTGACTATCCAAAAAATTATCTGACAATAATTTAATATTCCGTTTTTGTTGTGTTTTTTGCCCAGGCTTCAAAAGGAGTATTGTCGGTAGGCAAATCAACTTTAATAATTTTTATTTTGCGTTTATTTTTTGGTCTGGCAAATTCCTGATAGATAAAAGTATCATCAAAGCCGACTTTAGCGGAAAGTTTTCTGTCTGCTGCATAGTAGATGGCTTTTAGTCTTGTCCAATAAATTGCGCCAAGGCACATAGGGCAAGGTTCTGCACTTGCGTAAATTGTGCAGCCTTTTAATTCAAAATTTTTAAGTTTTTTACAGGCCTTTCTTATTGCGTTAATTTCGGCATGGGCTGTCGGGTCGGAATCCGGAACGACGGTGTTATGGGCTTTAGCAATAACTTTGCCGCCTTTTACGATTACCGCACCGAAAGGTCCGCCAAGATTCTTTTTTGCACTTTTTTTGGCAAGATCAATTGCCATATTTAAAAATTTTTCGTGTTGATTCATTTTACTCTCCTAGTCTATCCTAAAATGCGTTCCGCAACTGCTTTTATGTTTTAAAGCAGCATAAGTTACCAAAAGGGCTACTTGTGTGCCGTTTCTTAAGTTTAGCAAATTAGGCGTAATTTTATAACCTTTATAGAAAATATCAATTTCATTTTTAAGATGTCTTAAAATCTTTTCTGCTCTGTCAAGGCGGCTTTTGCTGCGCACAAGGCCGACATAATTCCACATAGTATTTTTAAGAGTTAAAATATCTTGTAAAATAAGATTTTCGTCGGGTATTTGGTCTGGGCTTTGCCACTCTTTGGGTTTGGGGATATAAAAAGTTTTGGTTTTTATTTCTTTTATATCTTCTTTTGCGCAGATTAAAGCGCTTGCGCAAGCCTCTAAAAGTGAGGTGCTGGCTAAGCGGTTTGCTCCATGAAAGCCATTACAAGCACATTCGCCTATGGCATTTAAATTGAATATATTTGTTCTGGCTTTTTCATCTGTCCAAATACCGCCGCAAAAATAGTGCATAGCCGGTACAACGGGTATAGGTTCTTTTGTAATATCAACTCCGGCTTCAAGGCAGGTTTTATAAATATGCGGAAAACGCTTCTTTATAAAATCACTTGTCATAGAGGATAAATCTAAAAATACGGAATCTGCGTCAGTTTTAAGTCGTTCTTCTTCAATTGCTCTTGCCACTATATCTCTGGGTGCTAAATCTTTTAAGGGGTGGTATTTTGCCATAAAGGGTTCTTTTCTGTTATTTATAAGAATGGCACCTTCTCCGCGGACTGCTTCGGAAATTAAGGCACTTCTGCCTTTGGCAAAGGCTGTCGGGTGAAATTGGGTATATTCCATATTTATAACCCTTGCGCCTATTCTGTAAGCCATGGCTATTCCGTGGCCAAAGGCCTGTTGGCAGTTTGTGGTATGTTTATAAATCTGTCCGATACCGCCTGTTGCAAGGATAGTTTTTTTGGCAGTTACAGCAAAGACATTGCCTTTTTTATCTAAAGCATAAGCCCCAAAGCAAGAAAGCGACTTATAAACGTCGGTAATTATAGTTGAATTATGGGATAAGGTCAATAAGTCTAAGGCATAGGTATCTTCCAAAATTGTGATATTCTTTTGCTTTTTAAGAACTTTTTGCATTGCGGTAATTATAGCGCGGCCGGTGCTGTCATTACTATAAATTATTCTTTTTTTATTATGTGCGGCTTCTTTGGTAAAAAGAAGGCGGCCTTTTTCATCGCGGTTAAAATCTGTATTAAAGGCTTTGGTAAAATATTTTTCAATAGCCTCAAAGCCGCTTTTGCACATAATTTTTACAATTTCTTCATTACAGATATTGCAGCCGGCTTTTTGTATATCTTTTATTAAATCGGAAAAATCTTTATTTGGTTCATAAACTATGCCGCCTTGGGCAAGATTGCTGTTGGAATCATTAAGTTTGCCTGCGCTTAAAAGCACGCATTTTAGTCCGCTTTTTGCCGCGACATAGGCATAAAGCGAACCGGCAATACCGCTGCCGATAATAAGGCAGTCTGCTTTAATTGTTTTCATTTAATATTTTAAGAACGGCATCTAAAGCGGCGTTCTCCTCCTTAAAGGGTAAATTTAAAGACCAGGCAATTTCTTCAATTAAAGAAGCACAATTTTTTGCCAGATCGGTATGAAGGGTTAAAGGATCAATATTTTTATCAAAACGGATAAAATCTTCGGCTATTTGTTTGGTTTCTTCAGGCGTTTTAACCAAAACGCCGCGCGCATTAGAGATAAAAACTCTTTCTAAAAGCGGGCTTATAAAGCCAAGTTGTCTGTAAAAATTATTTGCCAGTTTAAAGAATAAAACAATATCTTTAAAAACGGCTTTTAAATCAACGATATCGTCTGTGGGGTTTAAAAGCGTTCTAAAAGAAATTAGTCCGTAAGCATTTAATTCTATTGTGGAATAAAGCCCTTTTTTAACTATTATGCCGTCTTGAATAGTGTTTATTTGGGTATTAAAAGTAAAATCTTTAATTTTAATTTTGTCTAAAAGATCCGGCAGTTTTTTATAATCTATTGAAGGCGTTTGCGGATATAAAGGAATAAGCGAAAAAGCCGCCGTTAATTGATTTGTTTTTAAGTTTTGGGCAATTAAAAAATTATTAAAATGCGCTTGCGCTTTATCTAAAAGAATATGTCGCAGATTTTGGCTTTTTCTTCGGTTATCAAGCAGCCAAGGCAGTTTATCCGGATGGACGATAACTTCCGGTCTGGAAGATTGCCCAGTTCTTATATAAGCCCTTTTTAAATCGCCGACAAGATGCGGCGTTAAATTGCTTTGCGGAATGTTTATTACCACAAACATATTGCCGGTTTTTTGGTTTTTACAGGTTGCAATATCAACAAAGACCAAAGGGTCAATATAATTTTGGATAATACTTTCAATTTGCGGTCTTATTTTTGCGTGGAAGTTTTGGCCGGTAAAAGGGGGGACGGGTTTATCGTTTTCATCTTTAACACCCAAAATAATTGTGCCGCCCATAGTATTTGCAAAAGCGGCAATAGTTTTGGCAAATTTCTCATTATTTTTAGGCAGTAAAAACTTATAATCAAGCATAGTATTTTCGGCGATACCTTGCTTTAAAAATTCTACCACATCTTCAAAAGAAAGTTCATTTATCGGTTTAGAAAAAAACATAAATTTGACCTCCGCGCCTTACAATATACTATAATTTATTTATGAGGAAAACAATACAAGACCAAAATAATATGGCAAAAATTTTTGAAAGTTTTGTAAACTCCTGTCCAGAAAAGGCTGTTTTGGAGTTGCATACTATGCCGCTTGGCCAGGCACTGGATTTGCTTTGCACATTGCCGGCAAAAAGTATTATTTTGTGTTTTGAAAATATGCACCCTGCTAAAGCCGCCCCGTTTTTAAGAAGATTACCTATCAAACAATCCTGTTATGTCCTTGCCCGTATTGAAACTTTAAAAGCAGCGCAGATTTTTGCTGCTTTGCCAGTTCCTTTCAAGGCGCGCTTAAAACAGGTTTTAGACAAAGATTTATATAATACTTTAACTACGATTTTGGCTTATCCTAAAGATAGCGTCGGTGCTTTTATGGTGCAGGATTTTCTTGCTTTTAAAACCGATACCAAAGTGCGTGATATTCTTTTGAGATTAAAAAATTTACCTAAAGAAAAATCTGTTCCGCAGATTTTTGTAAAAGATAAAAATGGCAAAGTTGCCGGTATAATAAAAACGCAAAATTTTGCTTTTTTTGACAGGGAAAGCGTTGCCGGTTCCATTATGCAAAGCCTGGAATATAAACTTGCCCCGAAAGATAAAATTGATAAGGCTTTTATTTTATTTAAAAAAGGTATTTATCAAATACCTGTTATTGACGATAAAAATACTTTGCTTGGCGTGTTAAACGCTGCTAATTTTGTTAATCAGGATATTAAAAAAGAAGTTTCCTTAACTTCTAAGGAAGATATAAATAGTCCCGGTAAAATTGTCAAAATGACTTTGGCAATTCTTGCAATTTTATTTTTATTTTGGAAGGTCTTTTTATGCAAATAAAAGTTAAAAAACTTGAAAAAGATGCAAAACTGCCCGTTCGCGCTCATGCGACGGATTCCGGAGCAGATTTATTTGCCTTGGAAACAACGATTTTACCTGCCCGACAGATTTCAAAAGTGCGCACAGGTATTGCCATTGAACTGCCGGAAAATACCAGCGGTTGCGTTTGGGGTAAAAGTTCCGTTGAAACTAAAGGCATAAAAGTTATGGCCGGTCTTATTGATGCACCTTATAGAGGGGAAGTTATCGTTTGTTTTTATAATTTAAATGATACTCCTTTTACTTTTGAAAAAGGCCAAAAAATCGCACAATTGGTTGTTTTGCCGACATTGTATCCTGATTTTATTGAGGGGGAACTTTCCCAAACACAGCGTGCCGAAGGCGGCTTTGGCAGCACAGGTTCAAAATAAATTATGCAAACGCAAACAAACGCTTATGAAATTATTGTTATCGGCGGCGGAGCCAGCGGTCTTGTTTGCGCTTTGGAACTTGCACGCTCTGGCAAAAAAGTTTTAGTTTTGGAGAAGGAAATAACTTGCGGCCGCAAAATTCTTGTAAGCGGCAATGGCGAGTGTAATTTTACAAACCGCCAAGTTTCTCCTGAAAAATATTATGGCGATAAAGATTTTGTTAAATCTGCTTTAGATAAATTTTCTTATCAAGATGCTTTAAATTATTTTAGTGATTTAGGACTTCTTTATAAAGAAGAAAAAGACAGATTTTTTACTTATACTTCAAAAGCATCTTCCCTTGCGGCTTGTTTAACCTGCGCTTTAAAAGAAGCCGGCGCCGATTTGCTTTTACAGACGGAAGTTTCTAAAATTACTCAAGAGAAAACAAAATTGTTTAAAGTTTTATCCAAAAAAGGACAAGTGTTTTTTGCCAAGAATATTGTGCTTGCCTGCGGTTCGCTGGCCTATCCGCAAGTCGGCGGAACACAGGCAGGATATTTACTGGCAAAAACTTTTGGACACACAATAAATTCCGTAAGCCCGGCTTTATGTTCTATTAACTTGCAGGAAAAATCTGCCTTAAATCGTCTTGCAGGTGTAAAAGTTTTTGCGCTTGCCTCTTTAAAAGAAAATAATAAATTGATTACCCAAGAAGCAGGTGAAGTTTTGTTTAATAATCAAGGTGTTTCGGGCAATAATATTTTTAGTATAAGCCGCGCTGCAAAAAAGGGGCAGGTTTTGGAACTTAATTTATTTAGCCGCTTTACAAAACAGGAATTTTCAACCTTTATAGATAATCGCGCTCAGAAATATCCGAATAGAAAAATAAAAGATTTCTTTGCCGGTATTTTGGCTGATACTATTGCCAATTTAATGATAGATTTTTTAGGCTTTAAAAAAAATATGCAAATTTGTGATTTAAATGCACAAAATTTTGCTAGAATAAAAGAAGTATTACAAGCGTGGCCTTTTAGGGTGGAAGGATTGCGTCCTTTTGAGCAAGCCTGCGCAGCAAAAGGCGGAGTTGATACCAAGGAAGTGGAGAAAGGCACTTTTCGTTCACTTAAGAACCCAAATGTTTTTATAACAGGTGAACTGCTTGATATTGACGGACGCTGCGGCGGATTTAATTTACATTTTGCCTGGGCAAGCGGCTATTTGGCGGCAAAAGCCCTGCTTACAAAGAAATAAGGAGTTTTTATGGAAAATCTTATTGTCAGAAAAACAAAATCTTTAGAAGAAGGAAAAGGCAAGTTCGTACGTTCTTACCTTTTTGAAGGTAAAGAAGTTTTTAGCGAAACTCTTGACGAAAATTTAGAGATAATTGATTCCAAAGGCACTTTGCCTGACGGCATTGTCAGGGAATTTTTTGCAAACGGATTGACTTATTTTGAATGTCCTTTCAGAAATGGTAAAAGAAACGGCCTTAGCAAAATTTTCTATGAAACAGGTAAAATAAATGTGGAAAAAGAATATAAAAACGGCCTTTTAAACGGACGTGTTTTTGTTTATTATCCAAATGGCCGCCTTAGAGAAGAATTTTATTATAAAAATGATCTAGAAAACGGCCGCCGTTTAAAATATTATCCTAACGGGAAGATTTTGGAAGTTTCTTCTTATCAAGACGGATTTTTAGAAGGCATAAGTAAAACTTATGATGAAGAAGGCAATTTAAAAACGGAATGTAATTACAGCAAAGATGCTATTATAGGAGATAAAATTACTTATCACAAAAATGGCACTATTGCTATGATTTCACCCTATAAAAACGGACGTGAACACGGAATAACAAAAAAATATTCCCAAACGGGCGATTTGCTTGAAGAATGGTCTTTTGAGAACGGGCATTTAAAATCCAAAAAGGATTATTCTTTAGATTTAAAACTATAAGTTTTAGAACTATTGACAAATCATAAAAAATGCCCTATACTAGAATATATACATTTATAAAACATATATGGAGATTATTTGAATGAAAAAGATATCAATTAAGTTATTTTTTACATTTGTACTGGCTTTATCATGTTTAAGCGGGATTCACGCTCAAGTTATTGAGATGGTGTATTATACTCCTAATTCTCAAGGCAATTATCATACAATTACAACAAAGGATAGAGCCGTTTTTCGCAGTGGTTTAACTGCAAACCAATTAACGGCGCTTGGTGATAAACTGGATTTATCTGCCTCTAGCCTTTACTATGGTACTATTAACCTTAATTCCGCAAGGGATATGCATATTCTTGTTTCTACTACTACCTCTTCTTATCCAAAAATCAATAATATTTATGTTTATAATGGAGGGGAGTTTATTCAATTTGGTTCTGATACTAAGGTTAAAGACTTAACAGCGGCGGAACTTTCAGGAAATGATATTACTTTAGGTTCGGCAGAAATTACTATACCAGAAGACGGCCAACTTATTATTGATAATGTCCCTATGAATAACCCAAAATGCGCTTTAAGTTTTAAAAGTTTAAGTGCTAAAAATATAAGTGGTAATACCGGTTCATATAATTTTGCTTATTGCAATGCTACTGCTTGTCCTGCTTCTACTCCTTATTCTTGTAATGGGTCTTGTCAGAAATGCCCTTGCGGTCAATATCTTATTAACGGCACATGCCTGTCTTTTAGCGGAAGTTTTTACTATATGCCGGCAATTGCTTCTTGTGTAGCAGGTTGGAACGGAAGCAGTGCTTCTTCCGGTAGTCCGGATGGTTCTAATTGTATTTTTACAGGAAATAGTGTAACTGCTTCTAAACTTAAATGTACTAGCGATTCTATTACACTTTGTGCAGCAGGATATGTTTATAATAATGAATATTTAAATAGGGTAACTTCTGCCGAAATGGCAAATCCCGATATATTATATGTAGCAAATGGTATACCGACAAGCGGTGTCCAATGTGGCGGTCTAACTTTAACTCAACAGGCAAGGCCCTTTAGTTATGTCAAACAATATGTTCCTGCTACTGGGGAATATGTCCCTTATCCGATTGATAAGATGACTTCTGGCAGTTGCACAGGAAGAGATAATTTTATTGGTAACACTAGAACGATGTATTGCGGATTTAAAGACCAAGGGCCTTTCTCTTATGCTCAACAGGCAATTTATGCTATGCAAAATAATCCGTTCTGTATGTCTTCTAATAATAATGTGGGTTCTATACCTTCTTGTCTTTCTTTAAGTGGCCAATCTTTGGCTACATATAATAGCAGTTGGAAAAATTTACCGGCAGAACAATTGTGTAAAAATATATATGCACATGATACTACCGTAGGTGATGGCGCAGGAAATTTTTCTTGTGCGGTAAATGCACCCGAACCTGAGTCTTATCAAGCATATAGAACCATTAGTTATAATGTAAGTGATGAAACGGTTTCGGCCTGTTATGGTTCAACCTGCAATTACAATGGCCAAAACTATTGTAGAAATACTGTTACGGAAAGTGTCAGAGTTGCTAAGAAACGTGGCACTGGTGCTTTAGATTTGGATAGATGGGTAAATGTTGACAGCCAAGGCTATTCTAATCAACCTTGCAGTAATATTTCTAGTACCCAAAGTAATACTGAATTGTTGGGAGATAGCACAACAACCCATTTTTTAAACCAGAAATTCTCAGCAAAGATATTAAATTGCAAGCTTTTATAAAAGACATTTCAGATTATAGAGCCCCGTTTAAACCCCGGGGCTCTTTTTTTGCTTAGTTTAAATTTTTCTTAATTTTGGCAAAACCTGCTTTGCTTTTTATTTTGTATAGGGAAAAACTGGCAGTTTTGTTATTAAAATAGTAAAATATAAATATATGATAAAACATTCAAATCTTTATAGTGTTCTTGCTACAAGTGCTTATAAAAAGCCGGAAGCCCCAGCAGTTATTTGCGGAGGTAAAACTTGGAGTTATCACCAACTTTTAATGAGCGTTGACAGAGCAAGCGATATGCTTTGGCAGCACGGCGTGCGTGCTAATGATAAAGTGGCTTTGGCTCTTAGAAACGGCGTTGAAGTCATTATAACTAATTTTGCTCTTTATAAAATCGGCGCGGTCGGCGTGCCTATAAACTTTATGATTTCTAAAGCAGAAGAAATCAAATTTATTTTAAACGATTCTAAGGCAAAAGCCGTTGTTACCCAAGCGGAGTTTTTGCGCCACTATGCTAAAGTTAAAAAAGATTTGCCGACTTTAAATTATATTTTTTCAACAGATGAAATTTCCTCAAGCGTTAAAGAATTAAATGATCCTAATATTAAACTTTTTTGGCCCGCTATTGAGGAAAGCAAATTCAATCCACAAACTCTTTCCGTTAAACCTGCGGCCGAAGATGTCGCAATGATTTTATATACTTCCGGCACAACGGGCAACCCAAAAGGCGTTATGCTTACGCATAATAATATTTTGGCGGATGTTCACTCTTTGGTAATTTCCTTTAAGATTACCGATGAAGATTCCATGCTTTGTATTTTGCCGATGTTCCACACCCTTGCGTGGACGGCAAATGTTATTGCGCCGCTTTTCTTGGGGTTAAAAATAGTTGTTATGGCAAATATTACGCCCGCTTCTGCCTGGCTGCACTTAATGGGTAAAGAAAAAATCACGATTATGACGGCCGTTCCCCAACTTTACAGCGTTTTATCAAAAGAAGCAAAAGGCCTTAAGAGATTATATTTGCAATATTGGGCTTTTAGAAAAGTACGCTTTTGTCTTTCCGGTGCAGCACCTTTGAGCCAAGAAACAAAAGACCACTTTGAAAAGCAACTCGGTCTGCCTATTTTGGAAGGTTACGGCCTAACAGAAACAAGTCCGGTTGTCAGTGTCAATACCGAAGAAAACAAAAAAGCCGGTTCCGTTGGTATAAATTTGCCTTATGTCAATGTAAAAATTGTCGATGATAATGGTAAAGAACTTGACCGAAATCAGGAAGGCGAAATTTGCGTAAAAGGCGAAAATGTTTTTAAAGGATATTATAATAATCCTGCCGCCACCGCCGAAGTTTTTGATAGCGAAGGTTGGTTTAAAACCGGCGATATAGGTGTTGTTGATGATGAGGGTTTTATTTTCATCCGCGACAGAAAAAAGGATATGATTATTATTAAAGGGTTAAAAGTTTTTTCTGCCCAAGTGGAACATGTGATAAACGATTACCCCGGTATTGAAGAATGTGCCGTTATCGGCGTGCCTGACGGACACGGCGGAGAAATTATTAAACTTTATGCCGTAAAAAGAAAAGGCTATGATTTTGATGAGGCCGATTTCAGAAAATACCTTAAAAATAATTTAGATAATTATAAACGTCCAAGAGAAGTGGAATTCAGAGATTCCCTGCCCAAAAATTCTTTAAGGAAAATTCTTAAAAAAGACTTGCGCAAAGAGGCTATTGAAAAAATGAAAGACCGCCTTGCTGCAATGTCGGCCGAAAGTCCGGCTCTTTAAGAAATACGAGATAAAAATAAATGGAAAATCTTGCCAAAATTATACAGGACTCTGCGCCAAAGGCTTATTATGTAGGCGGTGCGGTGCGTGATAGCCTGCTTAAAAAATACAGCGCGGATATTGATATCGCTTTGCCTAAACAAGAATTGCTTGAAACAGCCAAAACTTTGGCAAGAAAATTAAAAGCAAAGGCTTTTGAGATGGATCCGGAATTCGGTGTTTGGCGTGTCGCTTCTAAAAACGGACCCCAAATTGATGTTTGCGCAATTATCGGCAAAGATATTAAGCAAGATTTAAAAAGACGGGATTTTACTATAAATGCTTTTGCCTGTCCTGTTGATAAAGTTAAAAATATAAAAGTTAAAGATAATAAATATCTGCTTGTTTTTGATAGCAAAGATATTTTAGATTTAAATAGCGGTCTGAAAGATTTAAAAGCCAAAACTATAAAAGCCAATAATAAACTTGTTTTCAAAGAAGATCCTTTGCGTCTGTTTAGAGCGTTTAGAGCAGCCGCGCAACTTAATTTTAAAATCTCTCCTGCGACTTTAACTTTAATTAAAAAATATGCAAAATTGGCTGCTAAACCGGCGGGCGAGCGTATCCAAGAAGAACTTAAAAAACTTTTTAAAGAGAAAAACACCGCTTTTTATTTAAAGGAAATGCAGGCCTGCGGTTTGTTTAAAGATTTATTACCCGAACTTGAAAAACAAAAAACTTGTGCTAAATGTTATTATGGTCAAGGCGGAGTGTGGACACACACTTTGCTCGTTGTCGAAAGAATAGAGTTTTTGCTTGATAAAGCAGAAGAAATTTTTAAACCTTATGGCAAACAAATGGCAAAAATTGCGCAAGATAAAGCCCTTTATAAAATGGCCGCTTTTTTGCATGATATTGCAAAGCCCGCAACGGCTAAACAAATTAAAGGCCGTCTTAGATTTTTCTATCACGAAGAAAAGGGCGCGGCCATGGCAAAAGATTTTCTTAAGAAATTAAAATATTCTAACGACGAAATTAAAATGATTTGCAAAATGATAGAGTTTCATTTGCGCCCCAGCAATCTTGCCAGTAATGAAATTGTTCGCGATAAAGGCATTTATAAATTTTTTAAAGAACTTGATTATGCCGGTTTACCGATGCTCCTTTTATGTTGGGCAGATTATACAAGTTATGTAACACCGGTGCAAACGCGTGCCCTTATCAAAAAGGCCCACGCTCCTGTTATGACGATAGAAGAAGCCCGTAAAAAAGAAAATCTCGGCAAGACTTTGCGTCATATGCAAATGCTAAATTTTCTCATTTCCAAATATTTTGACGAAAAACAAAAAATTGTTCTTCCTCCCAAACTATTAGACGGGAAAGAAGTTATGTCCCTTTTAAATATAATGCCAAGCCCGCTTGTCGGTGATATTTTGGAAAGGCTTACCCTTGCCCAAGTGGAAGGCAAAATAAGCGATAAACAAAGCGCGCAAAACTGGCTTTTAAAATATATTAAACCTACCTTAAAAACTTCTAAAAACAAATAGGGGCTTGTATCTGCTTTAAAAAAGATATATAATTTGAACCTTTTTTAAAATTTTGGTAAAATATATATATAAGGTAAAGGGGATATGCAAGAGGAAAACAAAGTCGCCCAAACTTATGACAAAGTTTTAAAACGCGTTAAAGAAGTTTGCCTTAAAAGTAGTATAGATTTTTCTAAAATAAATATTTTGGTCGTTACAAAATATGCTACTCAAGAACAAATTGAACATCTTTTAAGCCAAAGACAAGTTTTTGCCGTAGGACAAAGCCAATTGCAGGATACAATTAGAAAATATTCAAGTCCTATTCTCAAAACTTTTAAAGTTCGTAAGTTCTTTATAGGCCGCTTGCAAACAAATAAAGCAGCAAAAGTGCTGGAATATTTTGATTTAATTTGCTCTTTGGATAATCTGCATTTAGCGGAAGTTTTAAATAAACAAGCCCAAAAACAAAATAAAACAGCCTGTTGCCTTTTGCAAATTAAATTAACAAATAAAGAAACCCAGGGCGGTTTGGCAATAGAAGAAGTTCCTTCTTTTATTGATAAAGTTAAAACTCTTTATCCAAATATTAAACTTAAAGGGCTTATGGCAATAGCCCCGCAAGGCAGTAAAGAAGAAATAAGAGACGCTTTCAAAAAGGCAAAACAAATTTTTGACTGCTATTTTACCGAGCAAGATTACCTTTCTTTAGGTATGAGCGGCGATTTTGAAATCGCAATAGAAGAAGGCAGTAATTTAATTAGAATAGGCAGTGCCGTTTTTGGCTGATTTTAGGAGGATGTAATGATAATCAAAGTTCGCGCTATATCAACTAAAGGGGATAATGAAGTTGTCAGCAGAATAGGCAGCGTGTTAAGAGTTAAGGTCCGTACGGAAAAAATTGATACAGAAGCCAATGATATTTTAAAAACTTTTCTTGCGGAGTTCTTTGAAGTTGATGAGGATGTCGTTAATATAGTAAAAGGCAATAAAGGTAAAGAAAAAACTATTGAAATCCGCGGGCCCGATGAACAAGCCTTGCGTAAAATAATGGATTCTATACCATAAATCTTTTTAAAATAAATCAAAAGCCGTGTTTTTTAGGACACGGCTTTTTTGCTATACTATAAGTATAACTTATTAAAGGAGGCGTGTATTTTATGAAGGCTTTTAAAATTTTGGTGGGAGTAATTATATTTTTTATTATTGCCGCTTTGATAGGATATGGCTTTGAATGGCTTTTTATCAAAGTTTTACCCGGTAATATTTCTTCAACCTTAACGGCAGCACATACTTTTGGTATTAGGGCTTTAAGTATTAGCACCAGTATCAGCGGTTTTTTGGGTATGGTTTGCTCTTACGGCATTTGCACTTATACAATTAAACTATAATGCGCATAATTCTTGCTTCGGGTTCGCCGAGAAGAAAAGATATTTTGACAAAACTCGGTTATAAATTTGATGTTATCAGTGCCGCTATAAAAGAAACTACAACCAAAAAAAGACCTTTTGCCGTAGTTAAAGATTTGGCTTTAAAAAAAGCCTTTAGTGTGGCGGCTTTATATCCGGATGCTCTTGTTATTGCCGGCGACACTCTTGTTTATTGTAAAGGCGAAATTCTAGGCAAACCTAAAAACCAAAAAGATGCCTTGCGTTTATTAAATAAAGAAAACGGCTCTTGGCAGCGTGTTTACAGCGGTCTTGCTATCGTATGTAAAAATAAAAAACAAATTTTATGCGGCTATGATGTCAGTTTATGCAAGGCGCGAACTTTAAATAAAAAAACTTTGCAAGAATTATCTTTTAAACATTTAGATAAGGCCGGCGCTTATGCCATGCAGGATAAAAACGATATGTTTATAGAAAAAGTCGTCGGTTCAAAAGATAATGTCGTTGGTTTTCCCAGTGAACTTTTTAAGGAGATGATTAAAAAATTATGAAAACAGATATTTTAATAATCGGTTGCGGACCGGCTTCTTTGACGGCTGCTTTATATACTCTTAGGTCAGGTTTAAAAACTATTATTCTTGCGGGTTCTGCACCCGGCGGGCAACTTTTACAGACAAATGATATAGAAAATTATCCCGGTTTTGTTAATCCTATTGGCGGTTTTGAACTTATGGATAGTATGCAAAAACAGGCAAAAAGGCTGGGGGCGGAAATTGTAACTGAAAGGGCCGCCAAAGTTGACACCCAAAACAAAAAAGTTATTTGCGAAAGTGGCGCAGAATATGAGTATCTTTCTTTAATTATTGCCACCGGTTCTGCTGCCAGATGGCTTAATGTCGCGGGGGAAGAAAATTTTAAAGGTAAAGGTGTCAGTGCATGTGCCACTTGTGACGGCTTTTTTTATAAAGGTAAAGAAGTTTGCGTTATAGGCGGCGGTAATACCGCTTTTGAAGATGCCCTTTTCCTAACAAATTTCTGCCCTAAAGTTTATTTAGTGCATAGAAGAGAAGGCTTTAGGGCTGACGCCAAAAATATTGCTGCAGCCAAGGCAAATGCAAAAATTGAAATGATAATACCTGCCGTTGTTGATACTCTTGAAGGAACGGAGAACGGCCTTGAATCTGTTGTCCTTAGAAATCCGCAAACAGGTGAAAAAAGAAAAATTAAAGTGCAAGGGGTTTTTGTGGCGATAGGTTCTGTTCCGCAAACCTCATTTTTAAAGGATAGTGGTATTATTTTAAATGAGGCAGGCCAGGTTGTTGTAAACGAAAGAGCCCAAACCAATATTGAAGGCATTTTTTCCGCAGGCGATTGCACAAATACTCTTTATCGCCAGGCTGTTGTGGCAGCAGGTGCGGGGGCTAAGGCCGGTATAGAAGCCTCTGCCTATGCTAATTTAATTAAATAGTTTTTGCGGTATTTTTGAAACTATTTTTTTAATTTTTAAAAATTTAGGATAATTTTACATCTTTATTTTTCTATAAATATAGGGATTTTAAGTAAAATAAGTTCTCTTCTGAGATTTTTTAAGGCTCAGAGGTAAAAATTTAAAGTGCAAAAAAAGTTTTTTAAAAAATCTTAAAATAGGTCTTGACAACTTTAAATTTAAGAACTATACTATATTTGTAATGAAAAGATTGTTAAAACTTTTATATTGGTAATTAACTGCTGATATAAAATTTAACAATTGTTCTTTGACAATTAAAGAACTGCTGTTGTTATGACGGGCGAAATCTCGTCTAAGTTCTAGATTATTTTTGAAACCTTAAGAAATTAAGGGGTGCTTTTAAAAGTTTAGGACTTTTCTTTTGATCATTTTATGCGCAAAAAGAATAGTCATAACAATTATTTTTGTTACATAAAAGCAAATTAAAAAATGGAGAAATAAAAATGAAAAACAATAAAGGTTTCACCTTAATTGAGTTATTAGTCGTAGTCTTAATTATCGGTATTTTGGCTGCAATCGCATTGCCTCAATACTTCAAAGCAGTTGAAAAATCAAGAGCATCTGAAGCAAGCACAGTTCTCGGCGCAATCAACCATGCTCAATCCATCTTCAATATGTCTCATCCTGGATCTTATGCAACAAGATTTGCTGACTTGGATGTTGATTTGCAAGGTGGTGCAACAACTTCTGCTAGCGTATATAAAACCAAATGGTTTACCTATACCTTGAATACTAATAATGCTACAGCATTAAGACAAGGTACTGACAATACAACCGGCGGTTATACATTAACTCTTACTTATCCTAGTGGCCGCGGTTGCACTGATGGTACAGGTAACAACATGAACCTCTGCGGTTCTTTGAACTTCCAGAACTAATTGTTAAAATATCCCACGCTTTAGCGTGGGATATTTTTTTGTCTTTTTTACTGCTATTAGTCTTTTTATTTTGTTTATTTTATTTGTAATATCTAAAGTTTTATTTTTTATTGTGGCAAGTTTATTATCCGGATTTATTATATTATATATTATTTATTTGAAATAAAATCCAATAAAAAACCATCGGTTTTTGCCGATGGTTTTTTATTGTTTTTATCTAAAACTTTAGCAAGTACCCTCAGATGATAAAGTAGAGCAAATATCAAAACTTGCATCTGTTCCGTTGGTGCAACAAAGAGAGCCGTCTTCATATACAATACCTACGACATAAGCATCGCTGTTTCTTCTTTCAGCAGTTACTCTATCGCTTCCAAGAGTATATACAAAAGTGTCTGTGGTATAAGTATCATTTGATACTGATCCGCCTATTAAATCAATATCCAATTCGGAAAAATCTGTTGAATAATCAGGAGCATGCATTATGTGATATATAGACTGAGCATGGTGAATAGTACCCATAATGGTTTTTGCTTCTGAAACTCTTGATTTTTCTACTGCTCTTAAATATTTAGGCAGTGCAATTGCAGCCAAAATAGCAATAATTAAGATGACGACTAATAACTCAATTAATGTGAAACCTTTTTTGTTCAATTTCTTCATTTATTTATCTCCTTAATAAATACTATCTTTAAGTAAATGTTAACCGAATATATTATATAGCATAATTATAATGCTATATATATAATATATCGCATCTTTTTTGTTTTGTCAAGTAAACTTCTAGAGATATTTAATTTATTATTGCTAGATTTTTATTATTCAAAACGCAAAGCATCAATAGGGTTAAGCATAGAAGCCTTATAGGCTGGGTAAAAACCAAAGAATATACCCACTATACCTGAAAAACCGAAAGCAAGCAGCATAGGTGTAAATGTTATAGCAATTGGCAGTAAATCAGGGAAAAAGTTTTTAATTATTAAAGCAGCCCCGATACCAAGAATAATCCCCAAAATACCGCCACTTAGGGAAAGAACTAAAGCCTCTATCAAAAATTGCAAGCGTATATCCCAACTTTTTGCGCCAATTGCCATTCTGATACCTATTTCTCTTGTCCTTTCCGTCACGGAAACAAGCATAATATTCATAATGCCGATACCGCCGACAAGCAAAGATATTGAAGCAATTGCCGCAAGTAAAAGAGAAAAAGTCTGGCTCATTTCCATAGCACTTTCCATCATTTGTGTTAAATTGCGGACCATAAAATCATCGGTTTTTCTGCCGGTTATATTGTGGCGCTGGCGAAGGAGAATTGTTATATCTTCTTCTGCTTGTGCTAAATCTTCGGTAGAAGCGGTTTGAACCATAATATTATTAACCGTTCCGGGAAATTGTGAACCGATAAGTTTCTTCATTGCGGTTGTAACGGGTACGATAATTGTATCATCTTGGTCAGAACCCATGGCAGATTGCCCCATACTTTTTAAAACACCGACAACCTTAAAGGGAATATTTTTTATACGCACGGTTTGCCCGACCGGATCTACTACACCGAAAAGATTTTCAACAACCGTTTGCCCAAGTATTGCAACATTTGAGCCTTGTCTAATTTCATCTGCAGTAAACAAAGAGCCGTTTTCAACTTCCCAAGAGCGGATATAAAATAAAGCAGGTGTTGTACCCGTAATTTGTGTGGACCAGTTTTGATTGCCGTAAACAATTTGGCCCATGCCGCTGACACTTGGCGCAACTTGCGTAACCAAAGGGACATTTTCTTCAATAGCATAAGCATCTTTTAAAGTAAGTGTGGGTTGTGCGCCCATACCGGCACGCGCCCCGCTTGAAGTAGTTGAGCCTGAGCGTATCATAAGAAGATTACTGCCCATAGAAGCCATTTGCTTTTCAATTTTTGCTTTAGAACCTTCTCCAACGGCAAGCATAACGATAACCGCTGCCACGCCGATAATGATACCAAGGCTGGTTAAGGCCGAGCGCATTTTGTTTATCCAAATGGCTTTAATTGCAATTTTAAAAATAGTTAAAATATCTTTCATTTTACTTGCACCCTGTTTTTATTTATTTCATCAAGCACAATTTGTCCGTCTTTAAAACGCACTATTCTTTTGGCATACTGGGCAATATCGGGCTCGTGCGTAACAAGAATAATAGTTTTATTATTATCCCTGTTTAAGCGGTAAAAAGTTTCCATAACCTCAATACTTGTTTTAGTATCAAGATTACCGGTAGGTTCATCGGCAAAAATTATAGGTGCATCATTAACAATGGCGCGCGCTATGGCTACGCGTTGCTGCTGCCCGCCGGAAAGTTGATTCGGCATGTGATCTAATCTTTGGCCAAGGCCCACGCTTTCAAGTGCGGCTTTTGCTTTTTGGTAACGCTGACCTGTTGGTGTATGGGCATAAATCATAGGAAGTTCAACATTTTCCATAGCCGTTGTGCGCGATAGTAGATTAAATCCTTGGAAAACAAAACCTATTTTGCGGCAGCGTATATCAGCCAGTTTACTAAGAGTAGAATTGGTTATATCCTGCCCGTCTAAAATATATTTACCTTTGGTGGGTTTATCAAGACAGCCGAGCATATTCATAAAAGTACTTTTGCCGCTGCCGCTTGGGCCCATAATGGCAACAAATTCGCCGGTATCAATTTCAAGGCTGACATCTTTTAAAACTTCTAAATCAATATCGCCGAGTTTATAAATTTTCCAAATATGCTCAACTTTAATTAAAGCCATTTTCTTATCCTTTCTTCTTAAGGCTTAAAAACCCGGAGGCCCCATCCTTCTTTGATTTGAGGTATTTTTACTATTAACTTCATTAGAAGAAACAATAACCGGGGTATCGGCGGTAATTTCATCACTTATAATTTGGGTCCTGTTGCCGTCTGTAATACCGGTTTTGATTTCTATACGTTTAAGCCCGTCTTTAGTTTGTACCCAAAGGCCTTGGTTTTTATAGAATTTAGCATTTTCACCTTCTATTTTAGCGCTAGAAGGCGGAACAAATCTTAAGGCTTGGTTTGAAATTGTAAGGCAATCTTCGCACTTTGCGCTGATAATAGAAACATTTGCCGTCATACCGGGTTTAAGTTTCATATCGCTGTTATCAAATTCCACAACAACGGTATAAGTTACAACATTGGAAATTGTTGTTGCGCTGTTTCTGACCTGTTTAACTTTTGCTTTAAAGTTTGTTGTCGGGTAAGCATCAACGGAAAATTCAACTTCCTGCCCTTCTTTAATTTTACTTATATCGGCTTCGGAAATATTAACTTCAATTTGCATTTTTGTAAGGTCTTCGGCAACTAAAAATAATGTCGGTGTTTGGAAACTTGCCGCTACCGTTTGGCCGAGTTCCACTTCTTTTGAAATTATTATGCCGTTAACAGGTGAAACAATTTTTGTGTAATCTAAATCAATTTTTGCTTTATCAAGAGAGGCCTGTGCCTGCACCACCTGGGCATAGGCGGAAAGATAATCTGTTTCGGCATTATCAAGTTCACTTTTGGCAACGAGGTCTTGTTTATAAAGAGTTCTATATCTTTCTAAATTGCGTTTGGCATTGGTTGCTACGCTTTGCACTTTTTGAAGGTTTGCTTCTTGTTGTTTAACATTTGATTCATAAGTAGAAGGGTCAATAACAGCCAAAAGTTGGCCTTTTTTAACTTTAGAGTTGTAATCAACATGAATCTGTACTACTCTGCCGGAAACCTGTGTGCCTACGCTTGTTTGCGTAACAGGGTTAATAGTGCCTGATGCTTCAACTTGTTCCACCAAAGTTGCTTTTTTGGGGTTTTCGGTTTTATATTGGACACTTTTTGAACTTTTGCAACCTTTTAATAAAAAAATTGCAGAAATTAAACAAATACAACTTATAATTATTATCTTTTTATTTTTCATAATTTTATCCTTTTATCTTTTGCCCATAGCACGCTGTAAATTGGCTATGGCTAAATTATAATCAAATACCGCACTGATATAAGAAAGTTTTGCATTACTTAAAGTTGTTTCGGCATCTTTAACTTCAATATAATTGCCGACCCCTACTTTATAACGGCCGACGGCCAAATCGTAATTTTCCTGTGCTTGTTGTTGGGAAAGTTTAGCAACAGGTATTCTTGTTTTTGCCTCTTCCAAATTAAAATAGCAGGTTTTAACATCAAGTAAAATTGCCTGTTGTTTGGCGGTTAAGTTTTCATAAGCAACCTGCATAGAGTTTTTTGATTCTTTAACTTGGTTATAAGTGCTAAACCCGCTAAATATAGGTACACTTATACCTGCGCCGACACTCCAGCGGTCGTATAAGGGGAAATCTTGTCCGCTCCAGCCATAAGAGCCGTTTGCCGTAAGTGATGGGGTATAACCTGTTTTAGCCAAGTCAACATTCTTTTTTGCATTTTCAAGTTTAAGTTGCAAAGAGAGTAAATCCGGCCTGTTTTTTTGTGCTTCTTTTATAGCCTCATCAATAGTGATATTATATTCAGGAATATCGCCTTTATTTACTAAAGTAAAAGAAGGGTTTTCGTCATATATACCCATAACATTTGTCAAATTATAATAAGCGGTTTTAACGGCGTTTTCTCCTTTGATTAAATTGAGTTTTGCATTGTTTAAATTGACCTCTGCCGTTGTTACATCAATTTTAGGGCGTGTGCCGACTTGATAAAAAGCCTTTGCTCTTTTTAATTGTTCTTCATATTGTTCAACCGAACCGGCATAAACATTACGGCTTTCCTGTGCGTTTAAAACGCCGTAATAGGCCTGTTTTAATTTATAGATAATGTCGTTAATAGTATTTTGTTCGTCTTGTTGGGCGGAATAATAATTGTTTTTTTGAATTTTATTTGAAAGTCCCGTTTTGCCAAAATCATAAATAAGTTGCGTGGCTGAAACGGAAGAAGAATATCCATCTTGGGCATCGCCCCAGCCTGCGGCGCCTTCCTGATTTGAACGAGAATAAGAAGCATTGCCGTTAATTTTAGGTAAATAATCTGCGCGCGTTTGGGCAAGTCTGTTTTGTTGGACTTGCGTGTTTAAAGAGGCCGCTTTCAAAGAAGGGTTATGTTGAAGTGTTAAGTTAATACAATCTTCCAAAGAAAGTTGCGTTCCCGTAAAATCGGTGTTTTGCTGGGCCTGTGCCGATAAAACACCTAAAACCAAAATTGTAAAAAGTATAAATTTTTTCATAATTATATTTTAGCAATTAGTAAAGGTATTTAGTATTTTTTAAAAGAAAGGCCTTAGACATAAAAGAAGTTGCTAGACGGAGAATAATAAAAAATGCAATAAAATTAAGACTTTTTGCGTTATCGTTTTTTTTATTTTAAAAGTTTTTGGGCGGCTTCAAAAACCATTTGCGGGGTAATAGTATTTTTGCAAGGATAATTTTTTAAGCAATTTTTTTTATTACAGGGTGCACAATCAATATTTGCTTTTAGCGCAATATAATTTTTATCAAAAACAGGTGTCCATGCAAAGATACTATTTATAAAATGTAAAGCGACTATGGGTATGCCAAGGCTTACAGCAAGATGTTTTGTTCCTCCGCAGCAACTGATTAAGAGGTCTAAACGTTTTAAAATAGGGTAAATATCTTCTATTTTTTTAGTAGAAGGGCTTAGATATATCCAAGGATCATCTCGTTTTATTTTTAGGGCATAATCTCTTTCCCAAGGGGCGCAAAGAATCATTATTTTTGCTTGATATTTATTATGTAAAAGTTCAGCAGTTTTTCTGAAATTTTCAATAGTCCATTTGCGGCCGTCTCCTTTAGGGGTGGCATAAAAACCTATAACTTTTTCTCCCGGCGAAATATTTAATTCTTTATATATTTGCAGCGATTTTTGCTCTTGTTCTTTTGTGAAATAATATTTAGGCAAAGGAGCATGTTCGCTTTTCCATTTAAGGCCGAGTTGTTTTAAAACATCAAGTTTAAAATCACAGGCATAAATATCATTTGAAGGTCTTTTAAGGCAAATATTATAAGCATAGAACTTATGTATATTTGAGTCTAAACCTATTTTAAATTTTGCTCCGCTTAAAGCACATAACATAGCGCTGCGCGGATTACTTAGATAATCTATAATCCAATCATATTTTTTTGCCCGTATTTTTAAAATCTCTTTAAAGGATTTTTCTTTATCGTAAATAATAATATTATCTATAAAAGGGTTATTTTCAAGAACAGGTGCACATACGGGGGAAGCAAGCATATCAATTTGAGCCTTTGGGAAATTATATTTTAATACCTCTGCCATAGGTGCTGTTAAAATAACATCACCCATATCCTTTATCATTATAAGTAAGATTTTACTTGGCGTTGATAATTTTTTCACTTTTATTTCCGAATATATAAGTATTTTATATTTTCATATTCTAACAAAATTTGCTAAATTATACAAAAGGGGGAATTATTATGAAAAAACTTTATATTTTATTTTTTATTTCTTTACTTGCCGCTTGTGCCACTTCCGGTGCAAAAAGCGCAACAGATTATCTGGCCAAAAGCGAAATGTATTATAAAACAGGCAATTTAAAGGCAGCCTGGAATAATGCCCAAAAGGCTTTAGAAAAGGATCCTTCCCTCGTTTCTGCGTATGGAACTATGGGAACAATTTTATATGACCAAGGTAATTATGATGAAGCAATAAAACATTTTGAAATGCTTTATCAGGCAGGCGATAGAAGAAGCGAAGTCCTTTCCGCCATAGGTGCTGCTTATGCGGCAAAAGGCGAATATGAACAGGCCTTAAAATATATTGAAGAATCCTTAAAATTAAATCCTTCAAATTTAGCCGCTCTTGCAACTTTAGGCGGTATTTATTATTCTTTGCAAGAGTATCAAAATGCCGTTGATGTTTATACGGCTGCATTATCTATTTTGCCTTCCGCTAATCTTTATAATGCCCGCGCCGCCGCTTATGAAAAACTAGGGCAAGCCGAACTTGCTTTGCAAGATTATAAGGCAGCCGGCGTAGAAGTGGAAATTATTGCTTCGGAAAATTAAACTTTAAATAAAACTTATTTGGACACTTTGTTTTTGGCTTGCTTTATAAGTATAAAGAGCATAGCGCAAAGCATCAAGGGCGTGGTCGTCATATTTTACCGGTTCTTCGGTAATTTGGCCGTTTAGGGTAGTTTTCCAGGAATAACTTTGTATTTCATGAAGTAAGTTCGGCGATTCTTTTATAATATTTAAAGAACAACTTTTAACAAACATTATGCCGTCAAGAACATTTTTTAAGGCAGGTTTGATATTAAAACCTGCGGATGAAATTTCGGCAATTCTATCCGGTTCGGCGCTATCGGCAAAAATTGTTTGGGCGCGATTCTGCTCCGCTATTAAAGTTTTTAACTCTTCTATGAGTAAAGTATTTGTTAAATGGTTTTTATAAAGTTTTTCTTGGATAAAATAAATATTATCTTTAATAAAAATTTTAACAAGGGCTGTTGGATTATTAAAGCCGAAATCAAGTCCCCAAAAAATTTCATCATAGGAAGAGGGTTCTTTTTGCACAATTTGCCAATTTGTATAAATTAAAGTTTCTTTTGCGCCCCACTCGCCCAAAGCAAAAACTTTATAGGCCTGCTGATTATAATTTTTTAAAGAAAGCAAAGTTTCAATATAATCTTTTGATAAAAATTTATTATCTTTATAAGTACTTTTTATAATGCAGACTTCTTTTTGGTTGATTAAATATTTTGCTATCCAGCAGTTAATATCCGTAGGATTTAAAGTTAAAAACATCTGGTTTTTTAGACCTTTCGGCGAGGGTGCGGAAAGGCGAGTCAGTAAAACAAGATAATCTTGATAAGAAAACTCGGTTGCTTCCTCAAGCCACAGATAATTAAACTCGCTTGATTTTATTTTTTCGGGGTCATCAAGCGAAAAAAACTGCAAACGACTTTTGTTTAACTGATAATAATTTTCCGTCTTATTAAAAGCATTCGGGCGATAAAGGCCGTATTTATGCAGTAAATCTAAAACAAGGCGCCGCGCCGTCATTTTTAAAGCAGGCATAGTCTTGCGCGTGATACCGATATTTAATTCGGGATAGTTAAGGGCTTTCATTATTAAAAGTTGTGCCATAGCATAACTTTTGCCGCTCCTTGCTCCGCCGATATTTAAAATAATTTTACTTGTTGATTTTAAAGTTTTTTTAAATACGGGATTAACTTTTATTTTTAAAAGATTAGCCATTTTGTTCTTCGCAGTTTTCTTGTTCAAGAAAAATTATTTTTGCAGGAGTATCAACTGAGGGGGAAGGTTTTTCTTCTTTTTTAGTCTTATTATATTTTTTAGGCAGGCGGTTTATTAAGGAAAAAGATAAAATACCTGCCGCTTTGGATTTTAAGGCGCTTTCAAGTAAGGCAAGTTCAAGTTTAAGATTTATAATTTTATCAAAAGCCTTTTGAAAGGTTTTATCTTCAATTAAAAAACGGCAAAGGTCGCCTTGGTCTAGGGCACTTTCTTCTAAGGCTTGGGTTAAAGTTAAGGATTTTTGAAGGATATTTAAAAAATTTTGTTTTGCAAGTTTATCTGTTTGCATAGAGCGTTTATTTTTGGTTTTAAACGGCTCTCTAAATAAAAATATAGCAAATTTCAGACGTGAAAGTCAAATTAAAAAAGCCCGCTTTTTGTTTAGCGGGCTTTTTGAAATTACTTAGTTTAGTCTATATAATTGATATATTTCGGGCAAACACAGGCTTTATCCGCCAAGCATTGTTTGGTGTATATAGTAAAACTTTTGGACGTTCTTTTCTCTTTTATAGTAGAGGTAACAGTTTCTTGTGGGCAGGAACAATGATTCGGATCAATGCAAGAACATTCATGATTTTTTACAAGTGTTGTTATTGTTCTTGTTTTTACTTCAGGGCCGGTTCTTAAATCAATTTGCTGTCCGCAGGTAAAAGGTTCTTGCGGCAAGATAAAGAATTTTCCTTCTTGTTTGTTATAAGAAGCATTAACGGCCAAATTGGTATAAAAAATTCCTTCATTTGCAAGACCGGCATTTCTAAGTTCTATGCCATCACTGCTGATTTCTTTAACAAGTTTTTTGCCATTAAACAATTTTAAATTGACAAAATAGAAATTAGATCTATGGGGGTCTTGGTCATTTTTTTCTCCCGGTATTATTTCAAATTTAAAAGAGTTAAATTTTTTATCGGCTAGAATTTGGTAAGAGATATAACCTTCTTTTTGGGAAATAACAAGATTTTCTCTGGAAAATGTTTTCATATCGTCTTGTAATGTGGCATCTCCGATATATAATAAACCTGTAACAATATAGTTATTAGGTTTTTCTTTTGAAATTTTTTCTAAGGTATTGCTGATTTGACTTGAAAGATTTTCATCCTGTAAAATTTCTTTTGCCTCAAAAGCGTTTAACGGCATTAAGGCCAATATGGCTAAGGCTGTTATTATTAGTTTTTTCATTTTTACCTCCTTCATATAAATATATTTTATAAGTATATAAAAAATATTACAAGGGCCAATAGTCCTAATTAGATTTAGGACTAAAGGCCTAAGGAGATAATTTTTTATTTCTTAAGTTCTTTTAACCAAGAATCTATTTCCGTTTTTAATGCAGGATAATTTGCTTTTTCCTCAGTAGGTGCGGCCAAACTGCGCGGGTCGGCAGGTATTGCGACCAAACTGATTTCATAGATTTGGGCCAGAGTTAACTGGTTCGGATTTTGCGGGTTTTCATAGTGAAAACGCCCCGCAATACTAATACCTTTTGCATGCCCTTCTTTATAGATTTGTCTTGCGTGGGCAATTGTCGGGTGGTTTGAGGCAGAGAACAAAGCCTTAAAATAAAGACCTTTTTGGTCTTCGTAAATTTCCACAACCGAACCGGCAAGATGATCTAAGCGGTTAACATGGTCTATTAACAAAACAGGGTTTTGTTTAAACTCCGTTAAGTCATAAACATAATTGCGTTTTTGGGGATAAATGGCAGGAATATCGCCGTATCTGTCGGCAATATTTTTGGTATTGGCATAGCCTTCTATAAAAAGAAAATCATCCTGCTGTTTTATTTTTGCTTCTTTTAAAGCCAAGATTTTAAAAGCAGGTTCTTTTGCGCTGCCTTTTATTAAATAACTCATTTTAAAACTCCTTTTTTGGTTTTGCTCGGGCTTAGCGGTAAGCCAAGGGCCGTAGCGATTTCTGCTTTGCTGAAGCCCATTTCATAATAGATTTTTGCTGCCTGTGCGCGTTGCAGTTCATCTTCTTTTAATGCTGAGATATTGCTTGTATCTTTATCAAAATACATAGTGCGCGTTTTATCAAAGTGCGGCAGCAAAAATTCGGTTAAAGTTTCAAGCATTAAAGTTTGCTTTGGGTGGATACAGGTTTGCCAAAAAATTCTTTGCTGTTCTTTTGTAGTGTATTGCGGGGAATGTTCAAAAACGCCTACTAATGCAGGCGGAACGTGAAAGACGGCTAAAATAGTTTCGCGGCTAAGTTGCATAGAGGAAATAAAGTCCATATCTTTTTGGCTTAAAGCGGTGTTTTGCCATTTTAAACCTCCTTCCAAAAGGGCAACTTGATGGGCTTTTGCGGCTGAGCGGTATTTGCTGTTCCAAGCATTCATAAGACGTGTTCGGGCTTGGTCATCAAGTTTGCCATCAGTATATAAAATACCGCTTAAAGTGCCGCAATTATCAAAAAAAGCGCGGTTATAAGTTTCGGCTTTATCCAAATTTTCAATACTTTTTCTTGCTGCGGCTAAAGGGGAAAGGCCGTAAAAGAAATCAAAAGGATTAAAGTATTTAAAATGGATAATATCGCTTGCTTTATAATAAGCGGTTTTGGCTCCGGCCCTGTATTTATAACCGGCAATAGGTTCTTCGGGTGTTTTACCGGGAATAACTTCCACCAGTTGGCTTAAGAGGGGGAAAAGTTCCCTAGGTTCTCCGCGGGAGTTTATTTTATCTTTTAAGATATAAGCATTACCCGTTAGTTCCAAACTTGCAATTATCCATTGGCGTAAACTTCTGCCGCTCATAAAGTTATTTGGCCGGTAAAGTAAATCAAGGACAGGGTGTTTTAAAATAATTTGGCCTTGTTCGTTTTTTAAAACGAAATCCGCGGTGGAAGTTGTTTCCGCAATAACATTAACGCAGGCATAAACCCAGGCTTTATCGCCGTAACTTTCGGTGTAAGGGGCAAAATTATGCGAACTTGGGGAAGGCAAAATATTATCACCAAGTGCCGGCAGGTTCATAAACATATTTAGTCCGATATTATCTCCGGCAGATTTTTTATCTGTTTTTGTGAAGAATTTTCTTATTATGTTCATTATTCTTGCATTTTCAGGCAGGCATTTTTAGGATGGCAGAATAATTTAAAAGATAAAAAGACAATAAAAAACGCGGCTGCCTATTTAAGGGCAAACGCGCTCTCCCGACGAAAAAAGTATAGCAAATTAACAAAACAAAAGTCAATTAAGGCAAAGTAAAAGAATAAAAGAAATGTCTATACAAAAATAAAAATAGTTAATTAAGCGTATTAAAATAGTAAAATAAGATAATAGCGCTTTTTTGTGCGCGCGGTTTTTTATTGGATTTAAAAATTTTTAAAAGGAGGCTTTTTATGGCCATAGATCAAAAACTTCCCCCACAGGCTTTAGATGCCGAAATGGCAGTTCTGGGTTCTATGTTAATAGAAAAAGATGCCGTTGATAGGGCTTTTGAAATTTTAGAGCCGGAACATTTTTATAAATCAGCCCATAAACAAATTTTTGTGGCAATGAAAGATTTAAGTACAAAAGGACAAGCCATAGATTTAATTACCGTTACCGAAGAATTAAAAAGAACAGGCCTTCTTGCCCAAGTCGGTGCGGAAAGATATTTAAGCGAACTTATGGATAAAGTTTCCACTGCGGCACATGTGGAATATTATGCAAATATCGTACGCGAAACGGCTTTGGTTAGGGAACTTATAAGTGTTTCCACTTCTACAATAGAAAATTGCTATTCGCAACAAAAAGAAGCATACTCTTTAATTGATGATGCCCAATCCCAACTTTTTGCGCTAAGCCAAAAGAGAGAGATGACGGGTTTTGTATCTTCAAAAGTTCTTTCCGAACAGGTAAGTGAAGACTTTGAAAGGTTAATTAAAGAAAAAAATCCCATTAAAGGTGTGCCTACGGGCTTTACCCAATTTGATATAAAAACCGGCGGCCTTAGAAAAGGCGATTTAGTTATTCTAGCGGCCCGCCCTTCCCAAGGTAAAACCGCTATGGCTTTAAACATTGCCTATCACGCGGCAGTTAATGCCAAAAAATCGGTAGCGATTTTTTCGCTTGAAATGGGCCGTAAGGCAATTTATCAAAGAATGGTTTGTTCGGCCGCTAAGGCGGAAATGTATTTGATTTCCGCAGGCAGATTCCCCAAAGACAGGTGGAAAGATATAGCCATAGAAACGGAAAAACTCGGACAAGCCTCTTTATATATTGACGATAGTTCTGCTCTAAGCATAACCGATATTAGGGTGCGTTCGCGCCGTCTTGCTACCGAACTGGCTAAAGAAGGCAAAGAACTCGGTTTGATTATTATTGACTATATGCAAATGATACGCGGCACAAATAAAAAAGTGGAAAGCCGCCAGCAGGAAGTTTCGGAAGTTTCAAGAATGTTAAAGGAACTGGCAAGAAATCTTAATGTGCCGGTTATGGCCCTATCCCAACTTAACAGAAGAACCGAAGACAGAGGCCGCACCGATAACAGACCGCAACTTTCCGACTTAAGAGAATCAGGTTCTATTGAACAAGATGCCGATGTCGTTGCTTTAATACACAGGGAAGGTTATTATAAACGCGATGAAGAATCTCTAAAAGATGAAGAATTGCAGCAAAGAGCAACACTTATTATTGCTAAACAGCGTAATGGTCCGGTCGGTGATGTAAAGTTAAGATGGTTAGATAAATTTACTTTGTTTACCAATCCCATACCTACCAATATAAATATGCCGGAAGAAGAGGGGGAAGTTTATCCTGTTTAATTTATGACTATTTGTGTACAAAAAAAATTAAATCTGCCACTTTTGCGCCCTACTTATGCCGAAATTGATTTAAAGGCTTTAAAGAAAAATCTTTTAAAAGCAAAAAGTATTTGCGCGCAAAAAAATATTGTGCCTAAAATTATGCTTTTGGTTAAGGCAAATGCTTATGGCCATGGGGCAGATTTAATCAGTACCTATGCCCAAAAAAATAATCTTTGCGATGCTTTTGCCGTTGCCTCTATTGAAGAAGGTATTATATTAAGAAATATCGGTATAACAAAACCTATTTTGGTGCTTGGTTCAATTTTCCCTTTTGAGTGTTTTGAATATGCTTTAAAATATAATCTTTCAGTAGCGGTGGCCAGCGTGCGCGCAGCCAAATTTATTGTTAAACTGGCAACAAAATTAAAAATTACCGCTAAATGCCACGTTAAGCAGGAAACAGGTATGGGGCGTATCGGTTCAAGAAGGCCGGCCGCACTTGAAATCTTGCGTATTTTAAATAAAGGCGGCAAATATGTTTGCGTGGAAGGTTGCTTTTCGCACTTTTCCAGTGCAGACGGCAAAACCGCCGAAGATAAAAAATATACTCTTAAACAACTTGAATATTTTAAAGAATTTTTATGCCAGGCAAAGGCCGAAGGTCTTAATACCGGTCTTGCCCATATCAGCGCAAGCAGCGCTTTTGTTAATTATCCTAAATTTTCTTTTGATATGGTGCGCCTTGGCCATATTGCTTACGGACTTGAAAAAGGTTATGCACCGGTTTTATCTTTACACTCAAAAGTTGTTTTTATTAAAGATGTCAGAAAAGGGGCTTGTATCAGTTACGGGCGCAGACATTGTTGCAAAAGACCTTCAAAAATTGCCACAATACCTTTAGGGTATGGTGACGGCTTTTTAAGGGCTTTGGGCAATAAGGCAAGTGTTTTAATAGAAGGCAAAAAATGTCCTATTGTAGGTAATATCACTATGGATATGCTTATGGCGGATATTACCAAACTGGGCGATATTAAAGTGGGTAGTTCTGTGGTAATTATCGGCGAGCAGAAAAAACAAAAAATATCTGCTTTAGACCTTGCCAAAATTGCCGGCACAATAGATTATGAGATTTTAACTTTACTTAATAAGAGGATACCAAGAATAGCAAATGTTTAAATCGCTTGGCAGAATAATTATTAAATTTTTTACACAACTTGGGCAAGCCACAAGTATGGTTGCTTCTTGTGCTTTTTGGCTTTTTAAATCACCTTTAGAGTTCAACCAAACAATGCAACAAACTACTAAAATAGGTGTAGAGTCAATGGTAGTGGCTACGCTTACAAGTTTATTTACGGGTATGGTTCTTGCTTTGCAAGCGGGAACGACAATGCGCAGTATTTTAAGCGAACCTCTTTATATAGGCACAATTGTCGGCTTTTCTTTGGTCCGTGAACTCGGCCCTGTTTTAACGGCCTTTGTTGTAGCGGGCCGTGCTGGTGCTGCCGTAACGGCAGAAATCGGCACTATGCAGGTAACAGAGCAAATTGATGCTTTACACACACTTGGCACAGACCCTATACGCTATCTTGTTATTCCGCGTATAATTGCTTTTATGATAGCAATACCGGTTTTAACTTTATGCGCTAATTTTTCGGGTATGTTCGGCGGTTTTATAGTCAGCGTAAAATCACTTGGTGTAGCAAGTAATGTTTATATAAGCGATATAACAACTTTTATAAGTATTGATGACTTAATGCACGGCTTTATTAAATCTTGTTTTTTTGCTTTTATGATTGGTGTTGTCTGTTGTTATAAAGGATTATGGACACGTGGCGGCGCGGAAGGTGTAGGTAAAAGCACTACACAGGCCGTTGTTACAAGTATGGTTTTAATTTTGGTTATAGATTATTTCTTAACGGCAATTTTAAATTCACTTGGGTTATAAAAATGATAGAAATTATAGACTTAAAAAAATCTTTCGGTCCTAAGCATATTTTAAGGGGAGTCAACCTTAAAATAGAAGACGGCAAAACTATGGCTGTTATCGGCGGCAGCGGAACGGGTAAAAGCACTTTAATCAAATGTATTATCCGCCTGCTTGAACCGGACGGCGGTAAAATCTTAGTTAATGATAAAGATATAACCCATATTAAAAGCCAAATTGCTCTTGCAAAATTAAGACGCAGTTTCGGTTATCTTTTTCAGGAAGGGGCCTTATTTGACTCTTTAAGCGTGGGGGAAAATGTTGTTTTCGGCCTAAAATATTTAACCGATACTCCAAAAGCCGATTATGCAAAAATCGCAAAAGAAAAACTTGCTTTAGTGGGTTTAAAAGATATTGAACATTTAAGGCCTTCGGAACTTTCCGGCGGTATGAAAAAACGCGTTAGCCTTGCACGTGTTCTTGCTACCGAGCCAAAAGTTATTTTGTATGATGAGCCAACAAGCGGGCTTGACCCGATAATGTCGGAAATCATCAATGAACTTATTATAGATTTGAAAAATAAACTTGGCGTAACTTCTATTGTCATTACACATGATATGAAGTCCGCCTTTGAAATATCGGATAGTATGGCTATGCTTTATCAGGGTAAAGTTGAACTTTGTGCTCCTACAAAAGAGTTTAAAGAAAGCCAAAATCCTTATGTTAAGCAATTTGTCCAAGGTCTTGCAAAAGGCCCTATACAGATGCAAATTACAAATTAAGAGGTTAAAAATGACAGCAGAAACAAAAGTTGGTTTATTTACATTTCTAGGAATAGTTCTTTTGGGACTATCTATTTTTATGCTTGGCAATTTTACAATTTCAAGCGGATATGATGTTAAAGTTTATTTTAATGATGTTTCCGGTTTGCCGGCAAAATCAAATGTCCGCTTAAACGGCGTTGAAGTAGGTAAAGTTAAAGACCTTAAAATTACAGACGGCAAAGTTTTGGCAATAGTCCGCATAAATGAAGGGGTAATTATTTATAAAGATTCCAAATTTATGATTGCCGCAACCAGCCTTATCGGCACAAATTATTTACAAATTGACCAGGGCCATGCTTCAAGCGGGGTTATAAAAGAGGGGGATATTATACAAGGTATCAGTATGCTTTCAATTTCCGATATGATAACCCAAACCCTTGGCAGTTTGCAAAACTTTACAAATAACATAAACGATAATGGCCGCTTTGGCGAAGATTTAAACGCCACTTTGGCAAATTTAAGGCAACTTTCCGGCAATATAAATGACCTTGTTTTATCTTTAAGGCCTTATTTGGCAACTTCAATGCAAAATGTAAGTGAACTTACCCAAACATCAAAAGAACTTATGAATCAACTTGATGACGGCGACGGCCTTTTTAAAGCCCTTATGCAAGATAAACAAATGGCCCAAGATGTCAGAAGCACGCTTGAAAATGTGCGTCAAGTAAGCGAAGATGCAAAGCAATTTATCGGCAGAATGGCACGCTTTCGTTTATTCTGGCTTTATGAAGCAAGGTATCAACCGAACGGCGGTTTAATGGAGTCTGACTTGTCTATTAAATTTGTTCCGCGTAATAGTTTTATGTATTATAGGGCCGGTATTTCAGATATGGGTAACAGAGATAATGAACCTAAAAACGATAAAGATTTTAGAGGAAAACCCAATAAAATTGATTTCCGCGTCGGTTTATATAATGATTGGGCAGACCTCAATGTCGGTATGATACGCGGTTCCGGCGGTGCAGTATTATCTTTAAAACCTTTTTATAAAGCAGAAATGTATCCTATTAAAAACTTTTATGTCTATGGCGAAGGAACTGATTTTGGCCGCAACAGAGTTATAAACGGCCGCAAATTTGATAAAGCAGATCTTTCTATTGGGGCCGGCACTTGGGCAACAAAGAACCTTGGCTTTGGCGTAAGATATGATGATATGCTTGAAACTAAAACTTTCCAAGCAACAATGAATTTATCCTTTGAAGATAAAGAACTTGCCGGCTTACTAGGTCTTGCAAGTTTGGCAAAATAGTTCTTTTTTAGGAAAGAGGTTTTATGAAGTTTAGAACAATTTTTACTTGTCAGAAATGCGGTTTTAACTCGCCAAAGTGGTTGGGCCAATGCCCAGATTGCGGCGCATGGAATTCCTTAACCGAAGAAGTTATCGCAGAAGAAAGTAAAAAGACTAAAAGCGCAAAATCTTTTACGGAGTTTTCTTCCCCCATAACTCCTTTAAAAGAAGCCTCTTTAAAAGATTATGAAAGAATTGCAACCAATATTGCCGAACTTGATAGACTTCTTGGCGGCGGGCTTGTTAAAGGGCAACTTGTTTTGCTTGCCGGCGCGCCGGGTATAGGCAAAAGTACCTTAATGATGCAAACAGCCGCAAAACTGGCAAAAGAACAAAAAGTTTTATATGTCTCAGGTGAAGAATCAGTTGAGCAAATTGCTCTTCGTGCGCGTCGCCTTGGCTGTAAAAGCGATAATATTTTTCTTGTTTCGCAAACTAATGTCCAGCAGATTTTAGAGGCTGTCAAAGAAGTTAAACCTCAAGTCTTAATTGTTGATTCCGTTCAAACAATTTATCATCCGGAGTTTTCTTCAACAAGCGGTTCACTTAGCCAAGTGCGTGAAAGCGCAGGGGAAATCTTGCGTTTAACCAAACCTCTTGGCATAATAACTTTTCTGCTTGGCCATATTACCAAAGAAGGCTCTCTTGCCGGGCCGAAAGTTTTGGAACATATGGTTGACAGCGTTTTATATTTTGAAACGGAAAAAGATAATGTTTTGCGTATGCTAAGAGCACATAAAAACCGCTTTGGTTCAACTTCGGAAATTGCCCTTTTCAAAATGACACAGCAGGGCTTGGAAGATGTGCCGGATGCAAGTTTATACTTTGCTTCAACTTCGCGTAATAAAAACATTGCAGGCCGCGCTTTTTCTATTGCGCTTGAAGGTTCAAGACCGATTTTAAGCGAAGTTCAAGCCCTAGTCAGCCCGACTCATTATCCTTTTCCAAGAAGAATAACCACCGGGCTGGATTTAAACCGCACGCAGATTTTGCTTGCCGCTTTAGAGCGCCATGTGGGCCTTAACCTTGATACAAAAGATGTCTGCGTAAGTCTTGGCGGTGGTATAAAAATAAATGATACCGCCTTAGATATGGCCCTTTGCGCAGCCGTAATCAGTTCTCTTAGGGATAAACCGCTAAGCGGCGCCAGTGTTTTTATTGGCGAAATGGGTATTTTGGGGCAAAGTGCAGCAGTAGCCCATATGGATACGCGTATTGCCGAAGCAAGACGCCTTGGCTTTAAGCATATTTATACACCTATCATAAAAGATAAGACAATTAAGAAAGATAGTGATATAATAGAAATTGAGGACCTTTTTAATTTATCAGGCAAAATATAGATTTAAATTTAGTAGAATATATATATCAATTTTAGTGAGGATTTATGACCAAAACAAAAAAACTTGTTTCCAAGAAAACCGCTGTTAAAACAAGTAACCCCGCTTTAGCACAAATAAAAGAAATTTATAAATTTATGCAGGATAATGATTTGGGCACTATAGATTTTGAAGATAAAGGCACCCATGTAAGGCTCGTGCGCAGTGCTCCTGCCCAAATAGCAGTGCCGGTGGTAGATAGTTCCGTAAATGTAAACTCCGGTATAGAAAATAATAAGAGCGTACCCTTACAATACCCCAATACAATCAAGTCACCTTTAATGGGGATATTCTTTAGGGGTGCTTCCCCCAGCGCTCCGCCTTTTGTAAGAGAAGGCGAAAAAGTAAAAGCGGGTGATCCTATTTGCTTAATAGAAGCAATGAAAGTTTTTAACGAAGTAAAAGCAAATCATGATTGTGTAATCAAAAAAGTGCTTGTTGATAATGGCCAACCCGTTAAACCCGGCGATCCGCTTTTTGCTATTGAAAAGATATAAGGAGGAATTTAGATTTTATGTCTTTTAAAGAAAATATCAATACCGCAGCAGATAGGATTTTTGAATTTGTTAAAGAAAAACAGGAAGTTTCCTCTTGGCAAATCAAAATAAATTTGCATTTATCCGCCTCTGTTATGTATATGGCTTTGGGCCAACTTTTAGCACAAGGCAAAATTACGCTTGAAGCAGAGGGTATAAATTACCAAATTAAAATCGCTTCCATGTAATAGGGGGCGTTGTGCAACATTATAGCAGTATATATAAAAAATCAAAGAAAAAACAAAAAAGCGCAAAGAAAGGTATCTCCTTTCTTGCTTTTGTTTGGCTTTTTTCTTTTGCCATGATTGTTTGGCTGGGCTGCACTCTTTACGGCCTAAAGAATATGTCCGGCATTGCAGGCAAAGAAACATATAATTTTCTTCTTAAATATTTTGGTTCTACGGCTTATTTTATTCCTTTATTTTTGTTTTACTGGCTTTACCGCAGTATAAAAAACAGAACGCTTGCAATATTTACTTTGCTTTTAGGTGTTTGTCTTACGCTTGGTTCTCTCGGCGGGGAAATTGCTTTTCTAAAAACTCTTTTTGAAAAAAGTTCTTTTAAGGCCGGCATAATCGGGCAAATGCTTTTTGATTTTATTGCTTCTTTTGCCGGTAATGCCGGCGGGGCAATTTTCTGTTTTGCAGGTATTATTTTAGGCGTGCATATTTTATTTGCGATACCTTGGGTTGCAACTATCCGCAAAACAGGCGAAATTTTAAAAAATGATTTTATTTCTTGGATGCAGGCTAGAGCAGAGTTTAAAACACAGGTAGAAGAAGCCAAAGCAAAAGAAAAAGCAAAAGAGGAATCTTCTTCAAAAGCAGAACCCAGAAGAGTTGTTGCAGAAGAATCCCAAGATAGTAAAGAAGAACAAAAATCCATGCCGAAAATCAGCCGTCCTGTTGCCAAAATGGTGCAATTGCCACCGCGCAAACAAGAACAAAAAACAGAAGAGACTAAAGAAAGTTCTTCCGAAGAAACAAAAGAAAAAAAAGAATTTGTTTTGCCACCGCTTGATTTACTTAGAGAACCTAGCCAAAATAATATAATTGGTCCGAGTGATTCTGAAATTGCAGAATCTACCAAAAAACTGGAAGAAACTTTAAAAAGTTTTGATATTGATGCTTCCGTTACCGGTGTTGCGCCCGGCCCTGTTGTTACGCGTTATGAAATTAAACCAGGTCCAGGCGTTAAAATCAGTTCAATTGTGTCTATTTCAAATGATATTGCCCTTGCTATGAAGGCGCGCGGTATCCGCGTGGAAGCGCCGATTCCCGGTAAAGATGCTGTCGGTTTTGAAATTCCTAACGATAAACCCGTTATGGTAACTATGCGCGAAATTCTGCAAGACCCGGCTTTTATTAACTCTAAATATAAAACTACCGTTGCACTTGGCCGTTATGCTCAAGGAGATGCTGCCGTTTCCGTCTTGGAAAAAATGCCGCATGTGCTTATTGCAGGTGCTACAAACAGCGGTAAAAGTATTTGCGTGCACTCAATGATAGTTTCGCTTTTATACCGCGCAAAACCGGACGAAATTAAATTTTTACTTGTTGACCCTAAAAGAGTGGAATTAACTTTATACGAAGGTATTCCGCATCTTTATGACCCTAAAGTATCTTGCGAAGATGTTAATGTCGTTAAAGATGCCCAAGGTGCAGTTAAGAGTTTGCAGGCCCTTGTAAAAGTTATGGAAAAGCGTATGAAGATTTTTGAAATTGCCAAAGTCAAAAATATAGAATCATACAATGCTTGGGCCGAGCAAAATAATGAAGAAAAGGCTTTTTATATCGTAGTAATTATTGACGAAATGGCAGATTTGATGCTTCAAACCAAAGCCGCAATTGAAGATTCTATCCAGCGTCTTGCGCAAATGGGCCGCGCTTTGGGTATTCACCTTGTTTTGTGTACACAGCGTCCTTCTACCAATGTTATTACTGGTGTTATTAAGGCCAATTTACCTTCAAGAATTGCTTTGCAGGTTACTTCTAAAATTGACTCTAGAGTCGTGCTTGATGCAAACGGCGCGGATACTTTGCTGGGTAAAGGAGATATGCTTTATTTAGGTATCTCTGACCCTAAACCAAAACGCATACAAGGCGCTTATATTTCTGAAGAAGAAATAACAAAAGTTGCAGATTTCCTGCGTGCGCAGGGCGGGCCCGATTATCCTATCCAAGTTCCGCCGGAGCAAACGCAAGATGGTATGCGCCCGACACAAGGCATAGGCACTTCCAGAGAAGAAATGCTTCAAGCCTTAAATTTGATTATGCAAAGACGCAGAGTTTCGCAGGATATTTTAAAAGCAAACTTTGGTTCAAGTGCGCGCGCTTCAAATATTTTAAGCGTGCTTGAAATGAGAGGTTTTATCTCTAAACCCGAAGGCACAAATCGTTGGGAAATTCATTATGATTTAATTGAACAGGAACTGCAAACTTTACAAAACTCACCCGCGGAGGAAGAATATGAAAGTGTCTATAAATAAACTTCTTTTATCTGTTGTTCTTTGTTTATTTGTTTTGCCTTCTTTTGCCGAAACGGAAAAAACGCAGGAACAAATTTTGGCTTCTCTTGCTGAAGAAAATAAAACACAGGAAGAAGTTTTATCCGCTTTTGCCGCTTGGGATAAAACTTTAGAAAATCTTTATGTGGATTTTGATCAGCAAACAACTTTTGAAGATATTTTAATTTCTTCCAATAACGGCAAACTTGCCAAAGAAGGCCAAAATCTTATTTTAGATACTTATGAAAACGGCAAACTAATTCAAAGGGCTTGGACCGATAAAAAAATAATTAAAATTTTTGACCCCGAAGGTAATTTAATAACTACCAGCGATTGGCAAACCTGGCAACAGGCGCAAACAAATAAGGCTCTTTTTGATTTTGGCAATTATACCCAAGTATTAAAAAATCATGTGGTAAAGAGTTTGGATAAACAAGAAGAAGATTATCTGCTTGTTTTAGAAGGTCAAAACGAACAGGATGTTTACGAATTAACTTTTTTACTTAATGAAAAAAGTTTTCCCAAACAAATAACTTTAGAAAGCCAAGGTGTTAAAACAATTACAAATTTAAAAGATATAAAAATAAACCAAAAAAATAAAAAGAAAGAGAGTAAAAAATGAACAGAGAAATGACTTTGCCAAATAAAATAACCCTCGCGCGTGCCGCGCTTGCAATAATTATGTTTTTGCTTATGATAGCGCAAACGCCGATAACTTTAATTGTTTCTTCGCTTATTTTTGCTTTTGCCGCTTCTACCGATTGGGTTGACGGCAGAATTGCCAGAAGTACAAATTCTTACACTCCGTTCGGGGCAATTGTTGACCCTTTTGTTGATAAAATACTTGTCGGTGCAGCCTTTTTTGCTTTTACCGGTATATCTTATTTAGATGTTCCCGTTTGGGCGGTATTTTTTATAATTTTGAGGGAGTTAATGGTTTCCACTTTGCGTGTTTTGGCTGCTTTAAATAATAAAGTTTTGGCTGCTGAACGTTGGGGAAAATTCAAAACCACTTTTCAATTGATTGCCTTAGGGGTTATTTTTGTTATTGTTGATATTCATTCTTTAATAGATTTAACAAGCGGTTCTCTTAAAAAGAATCTTGAGTGGTGTTATTATGTTTTATCGGTATTGCCTTATTGGATAACGGCACTTACTGCTGTGGTAACTTGTTTAAGCGCAATAACTTATCTAAAAAATAATTGGGATATGTTGAAAGAATCTTGGAGTTTGCCAAAAAATGCCAAATAGATTTTTAAAATTTTTTGCTACCGGTGCTTATATAAGTTATTTGCCTACGGCAATTTTAAAAAATAAAAAAAATACGGGAGCAGGTTTACTTGGTACTTTTGAAGGGCTTATTTTATTTTTATTTTTTATGCCGGCAAACGCTATTTATTTTATTGTTTGTTGGATTTTATTTGCAGCATTTAGTGTTTATGTTTCACAAAAAGTTGATTTCGGACAGAGCGTAAAAGATAATCCTAAAATTATTATAGATGAGATTGCCGGTTTTTTTACCGCTATGGCTTTTTTACCGAGAAACGGAATTATTATTTTACTTGCTTTTGTAATTTTTAGGGTTTTTGATACAATAAAACCCGCTTTTATAAGAAGAGCGGAAAATCTTGGCCAAAATTTGCCTTTGGCCTTAAAAGAAAAGTATTATATAGAAGGCATAAGTATTGTTTTAGATGATGTTTTAGCAGGGCTTTGTGCCAATATTATTTTACAGATTTTATTATTATTAAAAGTAATTTAGGAGGATAGTTATTATGGATTTTACCCAGATGGGCAGTATAAAGGAATTATTAAAAGCAGGCGGACCGGTTTTAATTTTGCTTGTTTGTTTATCGGTTTATTCTATTTCTGTTATGATAGAAAGATTTTTAAGATACAGGCAAAATATAAATCGCTCACGCAAACTTATAGAATTTGTGCGCTATCAATTGCCGGCACGCAATTTTAACAAAATTTTAGAAGCCTGCCGCAAAAAAGGTTATTCTAATACGCCGGCTTCAAAATTAGTGGTAAATTTGCTTAAATCCGAAAAGAAAGATTTGGCCGAACTTAATGACCTTGCAGATTCTATTATAGATTGGGAAACGGCAATTTTATCCCGCAAATTATCCATTCTTGCAACACTTGCAAGCACAACGCCGTTTATCGGTTTATTCGGAACGGTTTTAGGCGTTATGCGCGCTTTCAGCGATCTTGCAAATATCAGTGGGGCAGGTCCTTCTGTCGTGGCAAAAGGTATTGCCGAGGCTTTGGTTAATACGGCAGCAGGTTTGTTTGTTGCAGTTCCGGCTTTGATTGCCTATAACTATTTCTTAAGTAAAATAAACTTTTTTGCAAAAAACATGCAATATCTTGCGCAGGAAGTTATTTCCGCAAAATTATATGTTCCGCAAGCGCCTAAAAAAGTTGAAGAACCCATAGCAGAGGAAGAAATTATATGAAAAACCGCCTTGAAACAAAAGGCCTAATGGGCGAAATCAATATGGTGCCTTTCATAGACATCACTTTGATTTTGCTTATTATTTTTATGGTTATGACGCCTTTTATTGTGCAAAGCCAACTTAATGTTGATTTGCCTTCTGCTACATCGGTTAATAAAATAAGCGAAGATAATGTCATTCGTATAGAAATTTTTAAAGACGGCAAAATTTTGGTTATGGATAAACAGGTTCCTTTACAAGGTTTAACGGAAGAACTTACTTTAAGGCTTGGCCGTTCACATGAAAAAACTATTTTGGTTCAAGCCGATAAAGCCGTTTCCATAGAACAGGTCGTAGCAGTTTTTGATACCGCCAAAAAACTCGGTGCGGCAAAACTTGGTATAGGAGTTTTGGAAAAGAGATAAACTTTATGCCTTTATCTTTATTATATTCGGGTATTTTGCATATTTTGCTTTTTTCTCTTTTATTCTTTTTTGCACAAGGGGCAGGGCAAAATAAAAAAAAGCAAGCAACTTATACTATTGATTTTATAGGTTCTTCAAGTGCACCTATGCGCTATGGCACGCCCGAAGTAACACAACCTTCTCCGGTTGAGCAACCTAAACAGACAGAACCCGTGGTTCAAAAACCTGCCGAGCCTAAGCAAGAAAGTCAAATACAAACAGCCAAACCGAAAGAAACTAAAAAAAATTATAATTCAAAGGCTCAAATTTCAAAAGATAAACAAAAGACAAAAACAACTAAAACCGAACCTGCTAAAACAGAAACAAAAACAGAAGAAAAAGTTGTTCTTTCAAAACCCAGTATTTTAAAAGAAGTCCAAAGTGATAATATTGATGTTTCAAGCCAGCATAATCTTGAAAGTTTACCCGGGGAAAGGGCTGTTCAGGCCAACTTTACTAATTTCCCTTATCCTTGGTATATTACGCAAGTCAGAAATAATTTATGGTCTTCCTGGCAAAAACTTATGCCTAAGAAAAATGTGGGATTGAGTGTTTTAGTTTCTTTTAATTTAGACAGAAACGGCGCAATTTACGGCGTGCAAATAGAAAAATCTTCCAAAAATGATGAGTTTGATTATAAGGGCAAAACGGCAGTTTTAAACTCTGCGCCTTATCCGCCTTTGCCAAAAGAATATGAAAAAGATATTCTAACCGTTACGGTTGAGTTTAAAAATGAAGAATAAATTTATATAATAAAGTTAATAAAAGATTTAGGAGGAAATATATATGATAATTTTAAGAAGAGCAATACTTTTAGCATTAGTTTGCGTGGCGGTGCCGGTTTGTTTCCCGAATTTTCCGTTTTCCGCCGGACCGGTTATTTTCGGTCTTTATGTGGCAATTTTACTGGGCATAGTTTTTGTTAGTGCAATAGTAAGCGTTTTGCCTTTTGCAAAAAGCCCTATTGTAAATGTATTTTTAGACTTAGTCTTTATGGTAATTGCCGCAATTATCATTATGATGTTCTTGCCTCAATATGACGGAGTTAAACCCTGGCAAAAAATTAAACAGGGAAATTATCCCACAAAAGCGCAGATTTACAGAGGGTTATCAAGAATTGGGATAGGTTCTCCTGAAAGATGGAAAGATGATTTCAAAGACAATATGGACACCGCAAAACAAGGCATTAAAAAAGTTGAAAAAGTTGTCGTAAAAGAGAATAGACAATGAAAACAGCCGTCATAACAGGCGGGCTTGGCTTTGTAGGACAAAGACTTTGTGAAAAACTTTTAAAAGAAGGCTATAAAGTCAGAATTTTTTCGCGCGGAACTTATAAAGGGGAAAAGCGCGAAAATGTTGAAGTTGTCAAAGTTGATTATTCCAATATTGCTGCCTTGCGTGCAAGTTTAGAAGGGGCAAATGTAGTTTTTCACTTAGCGGCCTGTCTTTTTGCTTGCGGATATGTAGATTTTTACAGAGCAAATGTCGAATTAACCAAAAATTTATGTGCAGCCGCACAAGGTATTTTAGGTCTTGATAGTTTTATTTATTTATCAAGTCAGGCAGCAGCAGGGCCTGCTAAAGATAAAAAACATCCTCTTGATGAAACTTGCGAGCCTCACCCCGTTTCAGATTATGGCAGAACAAAATTCCGCGCGGAAGAATTTGTTTTAAATTTACCCGATACTATGCACCGCGTTGTATTGCGTGCACCTGTTGTTTTCGGCAGGAATGATTCCGGTGTATCAAAAATAGCATCTTGGGTAAAGCGCGGTTTAATGGTTAATACTTCAAGCGGGGAAACTTATTTTAATTTTATTTATGTGGAAGATTTGGTTGAGGCCCTTTTTAAAGCCAGCACTTTAAGCGTGGCAAACGGGCAAGTTTTCTTCGTCGGCGAAGATAAAAGTTATAGTTGGACTTATTTTATTACCACTATGGCAGAAAAAATGGATGTGCCAAGACCTTTTATGTTTACTTTGCCTTTATGGGCGCTTCAAGGTGTTGCCTGGTGCTATCAAAATTTAGCCAAGATTTTTAAATTTACACCTGCTTTAAATTATGATAAAGTGCGCGAAGCCGCAATTAAAGGCGATTGGGTTTTTACTTCTAAAAAGTGGAATGATTTAACTAATCAAAAATTTACTCCGCTTGAGCAGGCTTTAGAAGAAAGTTTTAAATAATTTTTTATTTTTTCGTGTAATTTTGCTATAATTAGTAAATAAGGTAAAAACTTTTACCTTTAAAAATTTGAGTAATTGGAGAGGTGGCCGAGTGGCTGAAGGCAACGGTTTGCTAAACCGTCATACGGGGGATTTCCCGTATCGAGGGTTCGAATCCCTCCCTCTCCGTATAAATTTAAACCCCGCATTAGCGGGGTTTTTAATTTATACGGAGGGAGTGAAGCAAACTGCTTTGCTTCACGTCGGGATTCGAAGCCCGCAGTGTTATGCGAGTTTGAGCATAGCGAAAGGCGAGCATCACGAGGGCAGGCCCGAGCAAAATTTCCGTTAGGAAATTTATGCAGGGCGAATCCTTCACGTCGGGATTCGAAGCCCGCAGTGTTATGCGAGTTTGAGCATAGCGAAAGGCGAGCATCACGAGGGCAGGCCCGAGCAAAATTTCCGTTAGGAAATTTATGCAGGGCGAATCTATCCCTTTATGGCTTTTTAATTTTCGCAGAGTAAGGCAATTTTAATTACATACTTTTTTGATAAAATTATTTATAGTTAGTTTTAATCAAAATAGAAGGAGCAATTTTATGTTAAAAACTTTAAAAAGAGATTGGTGGAAACTTTTACTCATCGTATTAGTTTGCGGTGGTATACCAATATTAACCAGTGAAAAGATGTTGGGCCTTTATACTCAAAATATACTGGGAAAATTGTCAGAAATACAAATGTATGTTATAACAGGGGTAATACTTCTTGTTATTTCATTTCTAGATATTTTTCTTAACCAAATATTACCTGCTTGTATCCATGAACAAAGGAATTTATGGAATATTGCCTGGAAATATCTCGTTTTAAGAATATTGTGCGAAATAATCTTAGCAATAGCTCCTATAATATTACCTTTACAAGAAGTAAAATTTCTTTTCACGGCGGTTATGTTAGTATATTCCATAATATTTTACACTTTATTTTTGGGCTTTTTATGTGCTGCAGCAAATTCAACAGGTTTACTAGTCGGAATAAAAAATTTGTTTACCCAATATTTACTGAAATA